>VOFK01002814.1_pt1 | contig 206439 bp, 191 predicted proteins | sample 5384121 | NCBI WGS metagenome assembly VOFK01 (sample SAMN12384730, study PRJNA508395) | human gut metagenome | isolation source: healthy gut J | host: Homo sapiens | reverse complement strand
TCGGTAATACTTCCCGTTCAGTTACGTATTGCTTGACCATTCCAGCGGTATTTCACAAGCTGCCTACGACGGGCAACGATCAAGCTGCCCTATACGTGAATAACGCAAATTTTCCGTGCGGAAGTCAGAAAGATGATTTCTAAGCTGCCTATACGGCAGATAACTACTTTTCAGGATGCACTTTGCATGGGTTTTTTAAGCTGCCTATACGGCAGATAACTCAAAGCGGTGTTACCTTTCGGGCGCAAAATTTCTAAGCTGCCTGCTTTTTGGCAGATAACAGCTGCCATCTCCGGCGGGGCCAGGCGGAGGGCTTTTCACTGCCTATACGGCGAATAACTGTGTATAGAGAGAATGATAAGAGCTTACTGATCTTTCTAAACTGCCTATACGAATGCTTCCAGCTTGCTATAAACATCTCGGTTCGCTCTAAACTGCCTATACGGCGAGATAACGAAAAGCACTTAAGAATTACCTTTCACGGTATATTTTCTAAACTGCCTATACGGCGATAACTTCAACTACAAGATGAAAATGTCGTCTCATTGATTTTTCCCCAAACTGCCTATGCGGCGAGATAACCAACAAATCTCTCGTTAAATGCGTGACATCGCTCTCTGAAACTGCCTGCTACGGCGGCGAATCGCTTAAATAGACCGTAATGACAGATTTAATGGCCATTTCTAAAGCTGCCTACACGGCAGATAACTAAATGAGACCATAGAAGCCGACCGTTATATGCACTTTCTAAACTGCCTATACGGCGAATAACGTAGAAACACTTTCACCGGGGTGGTGACACAGTCTGTCACATTTTCCCGGCACCGCCTATGCGGCAGATAACTTACTCCCTGCCTTGTTCGCTTTTTTTGCAAATTTCATCACCATACGGCATAATATGCTCACTCTTTCTTTTTCTGTCACTTTTTCTAAACTTTATCGAATAACTATTCATACTTGTTTTTATGCTGGTTTGATGATTATGGTCTTATAAATTGGTCAAGGACTTTTTCTAAGCTTCTATACGGCGAGTATAACTAAAGGACACGTTAGGAGAGAACACGTTATTTCTAAGCTTTGCCTATACGGCGAATAACCCACTGATTTTTTTCAGCCTGGAATTGTATTGTGTATACTTTCTAAGCTGCCGCCGCGGCGAATGGCGGGATGATGTAAATAGACGATTGTTACATTTTCTAACTGCGACCGGTAAATAAGAGCGATACTGGCCGTATCCGCTTTTTCTTTATTGAGGGTATCTTCTTTTACCAAACATATAGGTTTTATCCGCATTCCCCAGTGTCCATAAAAATTTGAGTTAAATTGGTATTCAATACTCTATCCTCCGTCATGCCTTTATAAAACCGGTTTCGCAATAAATACCTTATGAAGCAAAAGGTAATCAGAAAGCCTCCTTTAAACTCCTGCTCTGAATAACGTAGCAGGCTTTTGCCACCACGGGTACGAATCCTTCACATTCGTTCAGGATGACGATTAACATTTCCCTCATTATGACGCCTTTATCGTTCCCCCATCATGACACCTCCCTCTTTCAATCGTCATTCTGAATGGAACAAGAATGCTTTGTAAAGAGAAAGCAGGAAAAACGGAAAAATATGACACAGAGTGAAGAATCTAAGGCTCGGATGACATCTCTCACGGATTCTTCCGGGCACCTTTATCCTACTCCCCTCAAATTTATGCATAAAGGACTCACATCTCTGCAAGTCCCTTTCCCTTTATCAACAGCTATCCTCCCGGGCGCTTCCGTGAAGTACGGTGATCCTGAGCTATCGCCCGTGTTCTCTGAGCTGTTCTTTCGAAAGCCATATTGAAGTCCCTGAAGTTATTTCAGAAGTTAAGACACCGACTATTGGTTTTATGTCGCTCCAAGCCTTTTGCTTGCGGCTCTTCCACTCATAACCCTCTACCTGTAGATGCTGTAAGGGGTCTTACTCAGGCTTTCCAGCCGTGCCACTGGCGTGACAACTGGGACACCGTTGATCCGTCCACTCCGGTCCTCTCGTACTTTGAACGCTCCTCTCCGACTTCTTGCGCCGCGATGGATATGAACAAACTTCTCGCGACGTTTGAACCCAGCTCGCGTACCACTTTAATGGGCGAACAGCCCAACCCCGCAGGACCTACTCCAGCCCAGGATGCTTTGATGAGCCGACATCAAGGGTGCCAAACCTCCCCGTCGATATGAACTCTTGGGAGGAATTAGCCTGTTATCCCCAGGGTAGCTTTATCCGTTGAGCGATGATAGCGCTTCCACCAGTACCACCGGATCACTAAGCCCCCGACTTTCGTCTCTTAACATCGACTTGTTGGGATGCGGTCAGAAGCTCCCTTCTGCCTTTTGCCGGCCGGTTTCATCGTGCGGCCTGAGGCTGCTGGGCGCCTCCGTTACTCTTTCCGGAGCGACCGCCCACCGCCTGCCTGAGAGGGTCCGCAGGGGTCGTTATCGCGTTGAGATCTCAGCAACAGAGAATTGAGGCCTGTCCCAGCATCGGCTCCCGCACCACCTGGGCAATCGCTTTTCGGCACTCCCACTATCCTGTGCATCTGTCACCGGGATTCAATCTCAAGCTGCAGTGAAGCTCCATGGGGTCTTTTGTCAGTCGCGGAGAAACCTGCATCTTCACCCAGGTATTTCAATTTCACCAGGATCCTCGTTGAGACAGTGCCCAAATCGTTACGCCTTTCGTGCGGGTCGGGAACTTACCTGACAAGAATTTCGCTACCTTAGGACCGTTAATAGTTACGGCCGCCGTTTACCGGGGCTTCAGTCGGATGCCCTTCGATTGCTCTAAGCACTCACGCCCAACCTTCCAGCACTGGGCAGGTGTCGGCCCTATACGTCGGCTTTCGCTTTAGCGAGAGACCTGTGTTTTTGCTAAACGGTCGCGGGCGCTTTTCACTGCGGCCACTCACATGCAACTCCATCCGCATGGCTTCCCAGTGACTACTGCCTTATCCCGAGATTACGGGGTAATTTTGCCGGGTTCCTAACGAACAATAGTTCTCTCGCTCACCTTAGGATTCTCTCCCCTGTCTACCTATGTCGGTTTACGGTACGGGCACTACGGTCGCCAGCGGCTTTTTCTCGACAGTGTGGGGTCAACAACTTCGCTCGCGCATCTCTGTCACTCACACGCCTCAGGCTTTCAGTGCACGGATTTGCCTATGCACCACCCACGCTTACACATGCTCTTCCATTCGCATGCTTGCCTGCCCTTCTGTCACTCCATTGCTCAAACAGTACTACCGATGCTGAATATCAACCAGTTGTTATTCATCTCCTAGCTCTCTGCCTTTCACAGTTGGGTCCCGACTTACCCTGAGACGACGGTTAACTCAGGAATCATAACTTTCTGGAAAGGATTCTCACCGCTTCTTTTCTGCTACTCGCTTTTCCAACATTCTCACTTCCACAAATCCTCGAACCTTCCAGTTCGACTTCTACCAGAACGCTCCCACCGTATACTTTACGTATGCAGCACAGCTTCGGTTTCGTACTTTAGCCCCGGGGGCTCTTCGGCGCAGGGTCTCTCGACCAGTGAGCTTCAATACGCACGCACTCTTTTAAATGGTGGCTGCTTCCCCGAGCCGCATCTGGTTGTTTATGAAACCCCTCGCTTTTTCGCTTAGTACGACGTGGGGACTTTAGCTGGTGGGGATCTGGGCTGTTTCCCTGACCACGGATCTTATCACTCGTAGTCTGACTCAAGGCTCTACAGTATATCCATTCGGAGTTTGACGGGTTCGGTAATACGGCCTAGCCCCGTCCGTGCTCTACCGCCTATACTTACCTCCTCAGGCCCCAGCCTAAAAAGCTATTTCCGGGGAGAACCAGCTATCTCCGCGCGTTCGTTGAATTTCACCCCCTACCCACATCATCCAAAGGGACTTTTCAGCGCTCACCGGTTCGGTCTCTCACGCAATTTTACCTGCGCTTCAACCTGGACATGGGTAATCACTGCGGTTTCCGGGTCTACCTACACTAACTTGGCGCCCTCGCAAGACTCGCTTTCGCTGCGGCTCCGTGTCTTCCACTTAACCTCGCTAGTGCAGATAACTCCCGGTTCATTCTTCAATGGGCACGCCGTCGCTTTCGCTTCGACTGCTTGTAACATACGGTTTCAGGTACTATTTCACTCCCCTCCCGGGGTTCTTTTCACCCTTTCCCTCATTTTATGCGCTATCGGTCGCCAAGTAGTTTTAGCCTTGGAGGGTGGTCCCCCCCTGCTTCCACAAAATTCCTCGTGCTTCGTGGTACTCTGGATCTCGGCCTCTCTGCTCTGCCTTTCGTCTACGGGGCTTTTACCCTCTCGCTTACCTTTCCAGGTAATTCAACTGAGCCTGACTTCGATTCTGCCGGTCCTCAACCCCGAAAGCCGGGAGCTTCTCGGTTTGGGCTCTGCCCTCTTCGCTCGCCGCTACTGTGGGCATCTCGTTTGATTTCTCTTCCTCCGGGTACCCGGATGTTTCAGTTCCCCAGGTTCCCTCCCTTGCGGGTGACCATCCATGACGATGGCCGGGTTTCCCCATTCGGATATCCACGGATCAATACTTGCAGTTCCCCGTGGCTTTTCGCAGCTTACCCGTCGTCTTCTTCGGCTCTTGGCGCCTGGGCATCCACCGTATGCCCTTAGTAGCGACTTTTCAGCTGCTAAGAAACTTACGTTCCCCTTTTCTCGTTAACTCTCATCAAATATAGCATTTTGATTAGAGGTTTGTGTCTAATACTACTCACTCATCATTTTTTCATAATAAACTGTTTGTCTCTTCTATATGGTTTTCAAGGTTCAAAAAGTTGGTGGAGACGAGCGGAATCGAACCGCTGACCCCCTGCTTGCAAGGCAGGTGCTCTCCCAGCTGAGCTACGCCCCCACTTTTCTGTTGTTGTCTGCTAAAACTTGTTTGGTGGGCCTAAGTGGACTTGAACCACTGACCTCACGCTTATCAGGCGTGCGCTCTAACCAGCTGAGCTATAGGCCCTTTTGTTTTTAGCTTAAGGGCGCAGCACCCTCAAAACTAAACATTAACCAACGAATGTTGCGTCGACTTGAAGTCTACGAGATATCTTACTATCTCATGTCTCCATAGAAAGGAGGTGATCCAGCCGCACCTTCCGATACGGCTACCTTGTTACGACTTCACCCAATCATCGGCCCCACCTTAGACGGCTGGCTCGCCTTATAGGTTACCTCACCGGCTTCGGGTGTTACCAACTTTCGTGGTGTGACGGGCGGTGTGTACAAGGCCGGGAACGTATTCACCGCAGTATGCTGACCTGCGATTACTAGCGATTCCGACTTCACGCAGGCGGGTTGCAGCCTGCGATCCGAACTGAGATCGGGTTTCTGGGGTTTGCTCTGCCTCGCGGCTTCGCTTCCCTCTGTTTCCGACCATTGTAGTACGTGTGTAGCCCAAGACATAAGGGGCATGATGACTTGACGTCATCCCCGCCTTCCTCCAGGTTGTCCCTGGCAGTCTCCCATGAGTCCCCAACTTTACTTGCTGGTAACATAGGATAGGGGTTGCGCTCGTTGCGGGACTTAACCCAACATCTCACGACACGAGCTGACGACAGCCATGCACCACCTGTTTTCTTGTCCCCGAAGGGAAAATCTCTATCTCTAGAGCGTTCAATCAATGTCAAGCCTTGGTAAGGTTCTTCGCGTTGCGTCGAATTAAACCACATACTCCACCGCTTGTGCGGGCCCCCGTCAATTCCTTTGAGTTTCAACCTTGCGGCCTACCCCCCCAGGCGGGGTACTTATTGCGTTAACTCCGGCACAGAAGGGGTCGATACCTCCTACACCTAGTACCCATCGTTTACGGCCAGGACTACCGGGGTATCTAATCCCGTTCGCTACCCTGGCTTTCGCATCTCAGCGTCAGACACAGTCCAGAAAGGCGCCTTCGCCACTGGTGTTCCTCCCAATATCTACGCATTTCACCGCTACACTGGGAATTCCCCTTTCCTCTCCTGCACTCAAGCCTAACAGTTTCCAGCGCCATACGGGGTTGAGCCCCGCATTTTCACGCTCGACTTATTAAGCCGCCTACATGCTCTTTACGCCCAATAATTCCGGACAACGCTCGCCACCTACGTATTACCGCGGCTGCTGGCACGTAGTTAGCCGTGGCTTCCTCGTTTACTACCGTCATTGCAATGCATTGTTCACACACTGCACGTTCGTCATAAACAACAGAGCTTTACAGACCGAAATCCTTCATCACTCACGCGGCGTTGCTCCGTCAGACTTTCGTCCATTGCGGAAGATTCCCCACTGCTGCCTCCCGTAGGAGTTTGGGCCGTGTCTCAGTCCCAATGTGGCCGTTCATCCTCTCAGACCGGCTACTGATCATCGCCTTGGTAGTCCGTTACACTACCAACTAGCTAATCAGACGCAGGCCCATCCTTTAGCGATAGCTTACTTGTAGAGGCCATCTTTCTTCATCATCCTGCCATGCGGCAAGATGATCACATCCGGTATTAGCACTCCTTTCGGAATGTGTTGTCCCCGTCTAAAGGGCAGGTTGCCTACGCGTTACTCACCCGTTCGCCACTAAGAATTCTACCGAAATAAAATTCTCCGTTCGACTTGCATGTGTTAGGCACGCCGCCAGCGTTCGTCCTGAGCCAGGATCAAACTCTCCAATAAAGTTTTATTGAGAAAGCCGATTGGCTCTTTCGATTTGTTGTTAAGAAATTATTTTTGACTTGGCAAACGCTCCTCTTTCAAGAAACGCTCGCCCGCACATTCGTTTTTGGTTATTGTTCAGTTTTCAAGGTTCTGCCTGCCGTTTTTGACGACTTGTATAGTATATTACATCTTTTCGATGTTGTCAACTACTTTTTTTCATCTTTTTTAACGGCTTTTTTCAGTTATCAACTGCCTTCAATCGCCTCAGGCGACTTTCATTATCTTACTAGATTTTATGAAAAATTTCAAGTGCTTTTTTTCATTTTTTTATTTTTTAGCGGCAGTATAAACTGCCGCTAAAAAACATCCTGTAATTTATTTATGTTCTACCTCATATTTGAAATTCGTTATCTCGGGACGCATATCTTTACCTTCCTGCGCTTCTGCGGCCAGAATCGCCTGCAGCACGATAGCGCATTCCAACCGTTTTTTCTGCAATTTACAGCCATATTGATATGGCTTTGCTGATGTCACCATTGATAAGATCAGCATTAGCATGACAGCCTCCACTACAGAAAAATCTAGCCCAACAAGTACTGCATTCTGTCTTAGTCATCACATGAGTATGTCTGAATTTTTGTACCAGATCAGGTTTTACGACACCTGTTTCCAACGTTCCTAATTTGTATTCTTCTCTGCCTACAAACTGATGACATGGATAAATGTCGCCTTCGGGCGTTATGGCAAAATATTCATGCCCAGCACCGCAGCCTGCTAAACGTTTAGCCACACAAGGTCCGTTATCAAGAGCAACATTAAAATGGAAAAAATCAAAAGCATCGCCTTCACGGCGCTTTTGCAGATAAGCCCTTGCCAGTTTATCATATTCTTCATATAGTACAGGCAGATCAGCTTCGGTAAGTACATAAGGTTCGTCAATTCCTACAACAGGTTCTACAGAAAGTTCTTTCCCGATCTTTGTCATATCGAGAGTATCTTCAGCAAAATGCGGATTAAAATGAGTATAAGTACCACGCAGATAATAATTTTTTCCATTCCGGCTTTCAATAACTTTTTTAAACCCGCGAACAGCTGCATCATAACTGCCCGTTTTATTTGGGAACGGCCTCATATTATCATGAGTTTCTTTTTTGCCATCCAAACTAAGAACAAGCATGACACGATTATCATTTAAAAATTGAATAATATCATCATTCAAAAGTGTTCCGTTAGTAGTGAGTGTCAATTTGATATTTTTGCCGGTTTCAAATTCACGACGACGCACATAGTTTATGACATGTTTGACAACCTCAGGATTCATCAGCGGTTCACCGCCAAATAGATCCAGCTCTAAGTTATGACGCATTTTACTGCCAGCTATAGCAAACTCCACAGCCTTTTCAGCTGTTTCTTTGCTCATCATTGCACGATATCCTCCAAAATCTCCTGTCCCTGCAAAGCAATATCCACAGCGCAGATTGCAGTCATGAGCTATATGCAGGCATAACGATTTTAGTATTGGTGTTTCTGCAAAAGTCTGGGGCACTTCAAATTCAGGAGAAAAAAGTAATCCTTCTTCCTGTAACTGATGAAGTTCTTCTAAAGCTTCACGCAAATCTTTTTCCGGATAGCTTGTTTGTAAGGCCGCAATGGCTTCATCATCATTAGTTCCATCAAAAACATCAAGCAAATCATAGATGACATCGTCTACCAGATGCACAGCTCCACTGTTAACGTCAAGTACAGCCATATATTCATCAAGACGCATTTTATGAATAAGCATGTATTTCCACCTTTCATAGTAAAACAGCCCCCTGTAAAACAGGGAGCTGCAAATTAAACAAATATACTAGTTAAATAAAGCCACAGCCTGAATTATTTTTGCTCACAAACCTGATTGCCAACAGTGCAGGAAGTTTTGCAGGCAGATTGGCAGGAAGCAGGACATTCGCCGCAGCCGCCGGTTTTTAAAGTTTTGTTCAGAATTGCTTTATTCACGGTTTTAATGTGTTTTCTCATTTTAAGATACCCCCAATATGTTTTGCTTACTGATTTATTTTACCGTTTTTTGCAGATTTCTGCAAGTGTTCTCCTGATATTTTCTTATAAGCTCTTGAAAAAATGTATGTTAATGCCTCGTTCTTTCAAGTATCCAACCCAATAAGAATAACGCAATCTTTCTTTAAAAGTATTGATATTTGAATTGTCAATATAAATACGTCCTAATTCCAACGGCTTTTGTTCCATAGTTTTTTTACTGACAGTGCCAGCATTCCCAGTAACAGCCCAGTAATAACCGTATTCTTTTACCGCCGCTAAAATTTTTGAATTATACATACCATTAGGATATGAAAGTGAACGAACTACATAACCATTATAATCTTTTTTCAGAAAATACCGCGAAGTAGCAAGCTCCCAACTCAAATACTGAGGATCTATATCCGTAAGTATCTGATGATTGATTGTATGAGAACCAATTTCCATCCCATTATCTATCAAAGACTGTATCTGATCGTGTGTCATATATCTGTAATGCCCTATTTTACTATGAACAACAAAAAAGGTCGCTGTAGCGTTATATTTTTTTAAAAGCGGCAGAACATTAGTATAGTTATCAAGATAGCCATCATCGAAGGTCATAACAATTGTTTTTTCTGTAGATTCACCATTGGCAAACATCTCTGCCATTTTTTTCACTGATACCATTTTATAACCATTGTCATGCAAATATTGCAAATGCGTTTCAAAAGTTTCTTTAGAAACAAACAGTTCTTTCATCCAGCCATCTGCCGACCCAATACCATGATATTCCAATATCGGCACAGCCTCTTTACAATACTGTTGATAGTCATACCTTACATAAAAAGCTGTTAAAGCAAGCAATACTATTATACTAATACCAGCGGCAGCCATATATTTTTTATACTTTTTCCAAAGATCACTCATTCTTTATCATCCCTAGTTCTTCAGCTAAATGCTGTATTTTTTTCAAGCGGTGATTAATTCCTGATTTTCCTATTTTCCCTTCGGATAGATCAGCTAATTCATTTAGAGAAGCGTCGGGATGATTTAAACGTAATTCTGCCGTTTCACGTAATGTCAGCGGCAATTTTCCCAATCCCAGATGTTTTTCTATATAACGTATGCTTTCAAGCTGTTGTACAGCTGCCTGCACAACTTTATTAAGGTTTGCCGTCTCACAGTTAACTACTCGATTGACATTATTGCGCATTTCTTTAACAATACGTACATTTTCAAATTCCAACAAAGCATTATGTGCTCCGATAACTGATAAAAACGAGGTGATACCATTTCCTTCTTTCAAATAAACGATATAATCATTTTTTCTGTCTGTTATTTTTACAGGCAATGAAAATCCTTGCATAGTTTTCATGATCATTTTCGCAAAATCCTGGTTCTCAGTTACCATTTCCAAATGGTAATCACTGGCAGGTCTGCTGATCGAGCCACCTGCTAGAAAAGCTCCGCGCAGAAAAGATTTGCGGCAGCAAGGAGTTGTTAATAAAGATGTTTTGCCTCCTTCATTTTCTGCCGGCAACAGCTGTAATTCTTCCAAAGCTTTACCAGCCTCTGGGGAAGGTACTACTTTTACCTGATAGCGATTGTTTTTTTTAAGGCGACGTGATCTTGTTATTACTACTTCTGTTTTAACATCGTAGTTATTTTTAAACAACTGAAGCACACGCCTGGCTAAAGCAGCATTTTCGGTCGAAAAATGAATACCCATATTTCGGCCTCTTAAAATAATAGCACCACTCATTCTCAGCAAACCAAACAGTTCGGCTTTTTCACAGCACTGTTTACCGTTTTCAAGCCGGGCTAGTTCGTTTTTAACTTCGTTAGAAAAAGACACCGGTCATTCTCCTTCTATAAAATAATTGATATATCTATTTTTTCTTTAATTCACGCATGCTTTGCCGCATAAAGAAGTAATCAAAAAATTGTATACCTTTGCCAAATAAACGCAAACGATAAACTAAAGAAATAATAACCTGCGCCAGTTTCTGCGGATTATGCCGCACTAAATCTTTATTACTGATAAGACGCGTGGGAATAACCTGGATCCCAAGCCGTTCTATTTTTTTGATATCGGGCGTAACAGGCATAGAACCTTTTTCGTTATATTGCGCTAATTGCGCCGCTGTAACCCGCTGGTCATTAACAATAACATAATCTAGAAACTGGGTTCCAGCCTGCTGAATAAGTGCCTGTACATGTTCAAAAGCCCCATAACCATCTGTTTCTCCGGGCTGCGTCATTACATTGCATATATAGATTTTCACAGCTTCTGATTTGATAACGGCATCACGAATACCTGTTACCAATAGATTAGGTATGACACTGGTATAAAGACTACCCGGACCAAAAATCAGGATATCAGCATTTAGAATAGCCTGCACTGCACTGGCAGTTGCCGGTGCATCGGCTGGTTCCATAGCCATCGTTCTGATTCTTTTATGTGCTTTTGGTATCTCCGATTCACCGTTAATAATACTGCCATCCGTCATTTCTGCTTTCAGTCTGATATCACGCAGCGTTGACGGAACAACTACCGCGCACATTCAAAATCTGACTCGTAGCAGCAAGGCCTGCTTCCATACCACCTTCAGCTTCAGCCATGGCAGCAATAAACAGATTGCCAAAACTGTGTCCCGCCAGCGGCGAATCGCCTTTAAAACGGTACTGCATGATCCGTTCCATCAAAGGTTCGCGATCCGCCAAGGCAACCAGGCAGTTGCGCAGATCCCCGGGCGGTAAAATACCCATTTCTTTCCGCAGCCTTCCTGAAGATCCGCCGTCGTCACCTACAGTGACAACAGCAGTACAGTTATTCGTAATATATTTCATACCGCGCAGCAGAGTTGAAAGTCCAGTGCCACCACCAACAACAGTAATTGCCGGACCGCGTGTCAGCTTGCGCTGCGTAAAGATTATTTCCATCAGCGATGCATTATTATCTGGCATAACAGCCTCAACTACAGAACGAATAATTTTACGAGTTGCATAATACATAATAAATAATCCAGCACATAGGGAAATAAAACCTGTCAACATCGAGACGGTATTAGAATATTTACCAGTAGTAAGATATGACATACGAAAAAGCATTTCTTCAACAAAACCCATAAATTGGTAATTGAAAAATAGTGCCAGCCCAATAGCACAGCACAGCACGCCCCCTGCAAAAAGCAGCAACCAGCGTTTCAGGTTTATTCCCGGACATAACCAACTGATCCAGCCCATAGGAACCTCCTCTTATTTGTTTTTCCGCTGCAGATCACGATGAGTAAGCTGTACGGCATAGCCCTGTGTACGCAAAAATTCATACAATCGATTTGCTATAAATACCGAACGATGCTGTCCCCCGGTACAGCCTACACTTATAACAAGCTGGCTTTTGCCTTCGGAAATGTACTGTGGCAACAAAAATTCAAGCATTTCTTCTTCTTTTTTCAGAAACTGAAACGTTTGAGGGAAACGACAAATAAAATCGGCAACCGGCTGGTCATTGCCAGTTAAACGCTTTAAATCTTCTTCATAAAACGGATTGGGCAAAAACCTGACATCTAAGACCATATCACTATCTAATGGCAGTCCGTGTTTAAAACCAAAGGACTGTACTAAAAACAATCATGCGCTCTACACCGCCATTGCCTGAATACAACTTCCAAATTTTTTCTTTCAGCTCTGCTGTAGGCATATCAGTAGTATCGATAATGTGTGTAGCCCTGTTGCGTACTTCAGTCAATCTCTCACGCTCTACAGCAATATTTTCACTGAGGCTTTTACCCTGTCCGAGCGGATGACGGCGACGTGTTTCTTTATACCGCCTGATCAAGCTATCATCGGATGCATCAAGATACAACAATTCATATTCATGTCCCATAGCTTTCATTTCGTCCAATATTTCTATCAACTCGTCAAAAAAACGACCACCGCGTACATCTACTACCAGAGCAGTATTACGGGCCTGCGTTTGACGACATAATTCGGCAAACTTAGGAATAAGTGCCGGTGGCAAATTATCAATACAGAAAAAATTCATATCCTCCAACGTCCGCACAACTTGTGTTTTACCTGCACCGGACATCCCTGTAATGATCAGAAACTTTGATTCTTCCATAAGCTCACCTCCATATATACTAAAACCATAATAAATGACCCTATAAGGTTTATTATACCACAAGGGTATATATTCTCAACAGAATCGAAAATACCTCGTCAAGTTATCATATTATATCACAGTAATCAAAAAAGACGCCCCTTTCAGGGCGTCTTAATCAGCAAAACTTAAAATGCGCAGGGATCAGAAAATTTAATGTTACTATGCAGATCGACTTTCTCAAAAACTTCCTGCATTGCTTGTTCCAGTATACTCAGCATTTCTTCTATCTGCTGTACCGTACTTACCAGCGGCGGCATAAAAATAATAACATCACCAATATTCCTTACAATAAGGCCATATTTTCTGGCTGTCTGGCAAATTCCCCCTGCCATCAAAAGAGTTGAGTCAAAGGGTATTTTTAAATTTTTATCATGCATCAGCTCAATACCGGCAAGCATACCGCATTGTCGGGCATTACCAACATATTTCATAGTATTCATCTTCTGTATATGTTCTGCAATAACCGCCATTTTGGGCGGCAGATTTTCAATAACATCGTCTTTTTCAAAAAGCTCCAACCCGGCAACACCAGCTGCACAAGCCAAAGGATTACCGGTATATGAATGTCCGTGGTAAAAAGTTTTATATTCGGCTGCTTCACCTAAAAAAGTATTGTATATCTCATCAGTCACCATTGTAGCACCTAATGCCATATAACCTGCGGTAATACCTTTGGATAAGCACATCATATCCGGACAGATACCTTCATTCTCACAGGCAAATAATTTCCCGGTACGGCCAAATCCAGTCGCAACCTCATCAATTATCAAAAGCACATTATATTTTTTGGTAAGTTCACGTACACCTTTGATATACCCCCCTTAGGCTGCATCAACATTCCTGCAGCTGCCTGTACAAGAGGTTCTATAATCATTGCAGCAACTTTATCACTGTTTTCTTTCAAATAATCTTCCAACTCCTGCAGCAAAAAATCCCGGAATTCTATTTCATTGTTTATCCCCTCTATACTGCTGTGGTAAAACGACGGGCAAGTCATTTTTTTAGTATTAAAAAGCAAAGGTTTGTAGACTTTATGAAAAACATCTATATTACCAACGCTAACCGCACCTACCGTATCTCCATGATAAGAATCTCCCAAATTGATAAATTGCTGTTTTTCAGGCAAACCTTTATGCTGCCAGTATTGAAAAGCTATTTTTACTGCCGCTTCCACAGCTGTAGATCCGTCATCTGAATAAAAAACTTTATTCAATCCTTTAGGCGTTACCTCAACTAATTTTTTCGCCAATTCAGCAGAAGGCTTATTAATAAGACCAAGCAAAGTAGTATGGGCTATTTTATCAAGCTGTTTTTTTACAGCTTCATCAATTTCCCAACGGCGATGTCCATGTATATTAACCCATAAACTGGAAATACCGTCATAATAAGCGTTTCCTTCAACATCATACAATTTGACTCCTTCGCCATGATCAATTACCAGCTGCTTATTTTCATTCCATCCTTTCATTTGTGTAAAAGGATGCCAGATATATTCTTTATCCATAAATTCCCATTGATTCATTTTACAGTACCTCCTGCTAATGATAATATTCTATCAATATCAATGTTCGCCTCTGTAATTTCAGCTAATTCAAGACTATTAAATTCATCAAGCAAATGCTGAGATAGGACTGGCAATTTTCCTAAAATTGGTAAACCGGTTAATTTCTCATAATAATAAAGATTGCTTTGCTCCAAGGCACCAGCTTTTTTTCTGTCCCAACCATTAACTATCAATCCCACTACTTTCAAACCATGTATCCTTGCATATTCAGCCGTCAATACAGCATGATTAACATTACCTAGAACAGCTTTAACCACTATAACCAAAGGCAGCTTCAGTTCACTGAAAAAATCTTTAACCAAATATTCATCAGTCAAAGGCGCGGAGATTCCTCCTACGCCTTCAACTATACTGATTTGACTGCCCAAAAGCATCTCCCTTGCTCCTGCCAGCATTACACACGGATCTATTTTTATACCAGCAAGACGGCTGGCTTCAGCAGGAGCCAAGGCAGCCTCCAATACATATGGTACGACCTGATCATGTTTTTCCACATTTAGCCCCGCGCAGTGCAGTAAAAACTCGGCATCTGTAGAAATCAACTTCCCGTCACTATTCTTAACACATCCTGAAGCAGCAGGTTTGTAAACGCCAGTTTTATAACCGCGGTGCCGCATAGCTGCCGCCAAGGCTCCACTTACTACTGTTTTACCTATTTCAGTATCCGTTGCCGTAACGCCTATTCCCAACATTTATTCAGCCTTCTTTCTTTTCACCATGTTTTAGTTCCTGCCAAAGCGCAGTAATTATTTGAGCCGCCTGACGCAACTGCTCTTCGCAATGAGCAGCTGTAACCGTTATCCGAAGGCGGCTTTCGCCACGAGGGACTGTCGGCGGGCGAATACCTGACACTAAAATACCTTTCGACTTCAACCTGTCAGCAAATTGCATCGTAAGCCCAGCCTCCCCAATGACAACTGGTATAATCGGAGTAATACCTTCAACAACATTCAATCCACCTTCCAATAAAAAGCCGGCGCATTAGTCTTGAGTTCGCCCGTAAAGAATCAAGGTATTTGGAAGCCTGAGTTTGTAAAAGTAACAACGCTGCATTAGCTGCCGCTAAAGTAGCAGGAGCTAATGCTGTTGAAAAAATAAACGGTCGCGACCTGTTAATAAGATAGTCAATAAGTATTTTTTTACCAGCTACATAACCTCCTTCTGCTGCCAACGCCTTGCTCAATGTTCCTACCTGCAGATCTATTACATCCGTTAAACCGTAATGAGACGCCGTTCCGCTGCCATCATTTCCAATTACGCCCACTCCATGCGCATCATCAACTATAAGGAAGGCATTGAATTGTTTTTTCAGCACCGCCAAAGAAGGCAGATCAGCAATATCACCATCCATACTGAAAACTCCATCTGTAACGATAAATCGCTGACCAGTAACAATTTCCGTCTCTAAAAGCCGCTGTAAATCTGCCATATCATTATGTTTATAAACAACCACTTTGCAACGGCTAATACGGCAGCCGTCAATAATACTTGCGTGATTAAGTTCATCACTGAAAACAACATCACCAGTTTGCAGCAAACCATACAAGACTCCCAAATTGGTCATATAGCCTGTATTAAAAACCAAAGCACTTTCACTATGCTTAAAATCTGCCAGTCGCTTTTCCAGTTCACTTGCTATGAAGGTCCCTCCAGTAGTCAGTCGTGAACCACTGGAACCAGTACCAAATTTTAAAGCCGCTTGGGAAGCTGCTTCAATAACTTCCGGAGCATGAGTAAAACCAAGATAATTATTACTTGCCAATACCAAGTAAGTCTTACCGGTTCGATCCTGTGCCTGAGCTGGATTTACAAAATACAGCTCAGTAATTCTACGCGCCAGCCCTGCTTGACTGATATAAGCCAACTCTTTTGCGATCCTTGTCTCAAGCATCTTATTTATCCTCCGGTCTGATCAATACTACCTGATCCTGTAAATAGGTGATAAGTTTCTGAACATCAGTTCCATGCTCTACAAAAAAAACTCTGCCACCAATCGGGTTGCCATATTCTTTCAATACAGGAATACGTTTATATCCATATTTTGCCGAAGCTACATAACCAGTCACATATTCAGGATCATCCGACCAGCATAATTCAGCGACAACCCCAACAGCACTGGCCACTTTAGATGCCAATACCAAAGCCTCACGGACATGATCCCCAAAAAGCCCTTTTTCTAAAAGTCTCGCCTCATATCTTTCTGAATTGTCACAATCCATTTTACTGACTCTCACACCACGTTCACCTAAAGAGTCTACTCTTAGCCCTGTATCCGCATCCAAAAGCATCGCTCCACGCATACTGTCCCGCAGATTGATTATACGGGAAATCCCAGCCGCTGCAGCTTCAGTACTCACTCCGGCTTTAACAAGTTCCTCCGCAGCCGCTTTCCTGCCTGCCATAACACTATCTGCCTGACAGCTTGAAAGCGGCAGCAACGGACGATAAAAAATATCCGCAGTTTTTACCGCTTCTACTTTTAAGCTTATAAAATCCGCCATTCCACGCTGATGCTTTTGTGCCCTATGCAGCATTGCAACAATCGCCTGTTCTATTTTTTCTTCACTTAAAATACGTTCGGCACCAGAAATATGGCGTCCGCCTTGTTCATGCGGACCTCCTTGCGCAGAACGCATTTTGACACTGTAAAGCATATTCTCACCTTCTTGGACTTACAGTACCGGAACAGTAACTTTACGTCCCAAATCTTTAATCATCTGTTTATCAGCATCTGTACTGCGTCCGCCCGTAGTCAGATAACCGCCTATCATAATTCCGTTAAGGCCGCCGTTAAGTGCCAAAGCCTGCAAATCACGTAAATTTACTTCGCGTCCTCCGGCTGTTCTAATCAGTGCTTTAGGCAAAATGAACCGAAACACTGCATAAGCACGCAATATTTCTAAAGGAGTTAAAGTTTTATTATCGGCAAAAGGAGTACCGGGGATGGGAGTAAGTAAATTAAGCGGCACTGAATCTATTCCCAGCCTCTTCAATTCGAAAGCCATTTCAACACGCTGTTTTGCTGTTTCATTAAGTCCAAAAATACCGCCGCTGCAAACTCTTAATCCTGCTTTCTGAGCATTCCGGATCGTAAACATTTTATCTTCATAAGTATGAGTACTGCAGATATCCGGAAAATGGCTGGGTGCAGTTTCAATATTAGAATGATATCTGGTGACACCTATTTTTTTTAATTCAAAAGCCTGTGCTTCTGTTAATATTCCTAACGACGCACAAATTTCAATACCAACTTCCTCTCTAATTCGAATAAGCGTTTTACAAATATTATCAAAATCGTCTGCTTTACTTTGTCCGCGTCCACTAGTAACTATGGAAAACCTTACAGCACCTGCAGCTTTAGCCTTTTTGGCCGCATCAACTATCTCATCTTCCGCTAGCAATGAATATTCTTCAACACCAGTATTATAATGGGCTGACTGAGCACAAAATTTACAATTTTCAGGGCAGCGGCCGCTGCGGCCATTGATGATAGCACAACAATCTACAGCATCCCCTGTAAACTTTTTGTCTGATTCTATCTGCCATAGCTAAAAGCAGCATCGTATCATCATCGCTAACATCAATAAGCTGTTCAGCTTCTTGACAGGTTATTGATCCACCCTGAAGAACTCTATCCGCTAAGCTTAAAATTAAATTTTTCATTTCTCCAGCTCCTTCGTAAACCTTTATTTTTTTTTAGTTAACAATCAAATTATAGCTCGTCAACGCTTTTTAGTCAACTAGTTAACTTAAGATGGTTAACGTATAATAAAAGGCACCGCTGTAAAAACAGCGGTGCCTTTTATTATTTTTCTGTAAATTATCTTATTGTAAATTTATCTCAGCCTGCCTGGTAAGTATATTTTCGATAGCCAATGCCACGCCATCATTATCATTACTAGCAGTAATCAATTTTGCCGCCTGCTGGACCTGAGGTTTTGCGTTAGCAACAGCAACGCCGATACCAGCATTGGCAATCATCGAAATATCATTATTTGAGTCGCCTATACACATGATTTCATCCGGTTTAATACCAAAACTTTCCGCCAATTCTTTAACAGCAACCCATTTATTGACCGCAGGCTCCATCAGCTCCAAAAAATTGTCCTTAGAACTGGTTACGTCAATACGTCTATCAAAACGATTCGCCACATCTTGCCAAGCCGCTGCAAAATCACTGCTTTCAGTCATCAGTAATAATTTATACGGAGCTTTGGTTATATGATATACAGCTTCACCAACAGCAGTCGTAGGAACACCGGAAATACGGCTATACATACGAGAATATTCATTTTCTTCCTTTACAAGCAGTTCATCATCTATATATACCTGAACATAATAGTCTTTTTCTTTGCAATAGGACAGAGCATCTAAAGCAGTTTGCAGCTGCATTGGTTTCCGAACGTATACTTTTTCTGAAAGCGCACCCTTTACCAATGCTCCATTATAAGCGATCAAAGGAACATCCAATTGTAATTGTTCAGCAAAGGGCTTGATAGATCTGTACATTCTGCCCGTTGCAAGAGTAAAAACAATTCCTGCAGCTAATGCTCTCTTAATAGCAGCAAGGTTACGCGGAGATATTTTCCGCTCATTATTGAGCAATGTATCATCCATATCACTGGCAATCATTTTGATTTTCATTCTTTGATCTCCTTTTTAACTGTTAGTTCAGTAACACCTAATACCATCAGACAAAATACCGCCAGCAAAACTAACGCACCAAATTTATCAGTCACTGTATAACCTGGCAGCAAACGCATAATATCCATAGTTAGACAGCTGCTGCCCACAAACAGCAAAGCCCGCTTCCGTAAGATAGAACCACCAAGTTTCCATACTAAAATCTGGACTAAGGCACTGCCAATACCAGCAATACATGCCCCTGCTATCAGACCGCCCAATGTGACGACCTCCATAACATCAGTCCAGTAAATCAAACAAAAATAAAGCACGCTCAAAGTTACGGCGCGCAGAAAAAATGCATACATACCATCACCCGAGATATATTATACCACAAGGGTACGTATTCTCAACAGACTAGAAAGCACCTCGTCAAGTTTTTACACAGTACTATAAAATAAAAAGAAGTTTCGCATAGCGAAACTTCTTTGATATTATTATTTATTGTTTACTGAACTGGTCTTTGCCAACACCGCACAAGGGACAAACCCAATCTTCCGGTAAATCTGCAAAAGCAGTGCCTGCCGCTATCCCATTATCAGGATCTCCTATTTCCGGATCATAAATATACCCACAAACATCACATACCCATTTTTCCATTTGTTTCAACTCCTTAAATTGATATTTTCAACTACATCAGCGACCTGCTGTAAAACAAAACCTTATTTTTTCAAGCTCTGTTAATTAAGCATTAACTACGACATCAAAAAGCAAGTCCTGTTTTACCACAAAATTACCGCTAATTGTTCTTTAATAATATTATACCATCAATACAGCAAAAGTCATCAAACAAAATTTACATAAATGACGATTTAATTTATTTAAGCACTTCTCGCTTTTCTGGCAAATCTAAACGAAAAAAATCATAAATACGCTGTGCTGTTGGATAATTCATACCTTCTACTTCTGCTAATTCTTCTACACTGGCAGCTTTCATCGCATCCAGCGACTGAAAGCGTTTCCATAAAGCCTGACGTCTTTTCGTGCCAATACCTTCAATATGATCAAGTACCGAAACCAAATTCCGCTTACTACGCAATTTGCGATGATATGTTATGGCAAAACGGTGTGCTTCATCTCGAATCCGCTGTATCAAATGAAGAGAAGCAGAATCTCGATCCAACAAGATACTTTCAGACGAACCCTCTGTAAATATTTCTTCTTCCCGTTTAGCCAAGCCAATAACAGGAAGTTCATGCAGACCTAAGCCACGAATAACTTCCAGCGCTGAACTCAGCTGTCCTTTACCACCGTCGATAATGACAAGACTTGGCAGTTCCTCATAATCTTTATAGCGTCGGTAAACGACTTCCTGCATTGATTTAAAATCATCTGGTTTCCCTTCTGTAGATTCAATTTTATAACGGCGGTAATCTTTTTTACAGGGTTTCCCATTACGAAAGACCACCATTGAAGCTACCGTTTCTGTTCCCTGAGTATGCGAAATATCAAAACAATCTATTCTTTCTAATGCATTTGGCAATTGCAGAGCTTTCTGTAATTCTTCTGCCGCCTGTTCCTCTGTTTTCAGCGAAACCTGACCTTTGCGCAGCCTCTCTTCAAGAAGTTTGGCTGCATTTTCAACCGCAAGATGCAATAATTCACGTTTAGTTCCCCTCCGGGGCTGTAAAAACTCAACTTTACGCCCGGCTCTTGCTGTCAGCCACTCTTCCAGAACGATCAACTCATCCGCTGCTGGAAGAACTGGCAAAAGTATTTCCCGCGGTACAAAAGATGCCTCGTTATAATATTGTTTAATAAAAGCAGTCAAAATTTCCTGATCGCTGTCATCATCATTTTGTAAAAAGAAATTATCACGACCAATCAACTTGCCGCCACGAACAAAAAATATCTGCAAACAAGTTCCGCTACTATCTTTGGCAAGGCCTACTATATCAAGATCACCACCACTTGTCACAGCTTTTTGCTGTTCGTTGATCCTTATTACAGCCTGCAGTTGATCGCGGACTCGAGCCGCTTCTTCAAAAGCATAATTTTCAGCAGCTTGCTGCATCTGCAGCTTAAGTTCACGCTCAAGTTCAGATGTGCGCCCATCTAACAGCATACATACAGCTTTGATCATTTTACCATAATCTTCTCTGGAAACATATCCCGCACAGGGAGCAAGACACCGCTTAATATGATATTGCAGGCAGGGCCTGTCGGTATTCATTTTCCTGCAATTACGCAAAGGAAACATTGAACGCAGCAGTTTAACAGTAGCATGCATGGCACCTGCATCTGCATAAGGACCATAATACTTAGCACCATCACGAAGCTGCCTGCGCGTAACATAAATACGCGGGAAATCTTCCTGCAGCGTCACCTTCAAATAAGGATAAGTTTTATCATCCTTAAGCATGATATTATAACGCGGACGGTGCTTTTTTATTAAATTGCATTCTAAAATAAGCGCTTCAACTTCACTATCGGTGACAATAGTTTCTATTTCAGCAACTTTTGCGACTAATGCTTTAACTTTTACAGTATGTGATGCCAGATTGCGAAAATAACTGCGCACACGATTTTTTAATACTACCGCTTTGCCGATATAGATAATTTTTCCATGCTCGTCACGCATTATATAAACGCCAGGTTTATCCGGCAGTACAGCTAAAGTTTTAGCAATAGATTCGTTCATTACTGATACCACCCATGTTTTTTAGCCTGAGCCAAAGCTTGTTTAATATATTGACCTGTATATGATTTCTTGTTTTTAGCTACTTCTTCAGGAGTACCACAGGCAAGCAGAGTACCTCCCTTGTCACCGCCCTCAGGACCCAAATCGATAATATAATCGGCAGTTTTGATAACGTCAAGATTATGCTCAATAACAACGACGGAATCACCTGCTCCGACCAGTCTTTGTAATACCTCTAATAATTTATGTACGTCTGCTATATGCAGGCCGGTTGTAGGTTCATCTAAAATATACAGAGTTTTCCCTGTGCTGCGACGTGATAATTCTGTTGCCAGTTTCACGCGCTGCGCCTCACCACCGGAAAGTGTTGTTGCAGCCTGCCCTAACCTAATATAACCTAAACCAACATCTTCAAGAACCTCCAGCTTACGATAAATACGTGGCAGATTTTTAAAAAATTCACAGGCTTCCGTTACAGTCATGTCTAAAACTTCGGCAATAGTTTCCTTTGTAATGTACCTCCAGGGTATCGCGATTATAGCGGGCACCATGACATACCTCGCAGGGAACGTATACGTCAGGCAGAAAATGCATCTCTATTTTATTCATACCATCGCCGCGGCAAGCTTCACAGCGTCCGCCTTTAACATTAAAGCTGAAGCGCCCTGGCTTATAACCGCGCAGTTTTGCTTCATTTGTCTGGCTGAACAGTTCACGAATAAAATCAAAAACTCCGGTATAAGTAGCCGGATTTGAACGAGGGGTCCTTCCAATAGGAGACTGATCAATATTAATGACCTTATCGATCTCACTCAATCCCAAAATTTCTTTATGGTCTGCTGGCCGCAGACGTGCCCCATGCAGTTTCGCAGCCAATGCGTTATAAAGAATATCGTTAATCAGCGTTGACTTGCCACTACCGGAAACACCAGTCACAACAGAGAAAACACCTAAAGGAATTTTTACATCGATGTTCTTAAGATTATTTGCCTTGGCTCCTTTAATTTCAATAAAACGGCCGTCATTACTTCTGCGTTTTTTCGGTACAGGAATAAATTTGCGTCCGCTAAGATACTGACCGGTAATTGATTGCTCTGACTGCTTGACGACTTCAGCAGTTCCCTGTGCTACTACATTACCGCCATGCTCACCGGCTCCAGGACCAATGTCAATAATCTGATCAGCAGCATACATTGTCTCTTCATCGTGTTCAACTACCAGCAGCGTATTTCCCAGATCACGCAAATGCTTCAATGTCTCAAGTAATTTACTGTTATCACGCTGATGCAGCCCAATACTTGGTTCGTCTAAAATATATAATACGCCTACCAAACCAGAACCAATCTGTGTTGCCAGACGAATACGCTGTGCCTCACCGCCAGAAAGCGTTCCGGCAGCACGATCCAAAGTAAGATAATCCAGTCCGACATCATTCAGAAATTTTAGCCGGGCCAGAATTTCTTTAGGACTTGTTTTGCTATAATCTGCTGTCGTTCAGTAAGTTTCAACGCATTAAAAAATTCTATTGCATCACGTACGGTCAACGCTGTGACCTGACAAATATTTTTACCGCCAACAAGAATGGCAAGAACCTCTTTTTTCAACCTGGCACCATGACACACAGGGCAAGGAGTACTTGTCATAAACCCTTCAATATCCAAACGCATCCGTTCGGAAAAAGCTTCTCGATGGCGACGGCGCAGCATAGGAATAATACCCTCAAAAGCAGTAGTATGTTTTTTTACTTCTCCCTGCATATTTTCATAGACAAAAGAAAATTTTTCTTCACCGCTGCCATACCAGAGCAAGTCTTTTATTTTTTCCGGTAAATCGTTCCAAACCGCACCAAAATCATATCCATAAGCCTTCAGAACCGCTCCCAGCTGTTTCATATGATAAGCTTCCATATTCGTGCTGAGTGCTGCAATTGCACCTTCCGCAAAGGTTTTAGCGCCATCTGGAATAATCAGCTCTTTATCCAATTCCATATTCATGCCCAACCCAGTACATTCAGGACAAGCACCATAAGGGTTATTGAAGGAAAAGAGACGCGGCTCGATTTCAGGCAAACTTATACCACAATCACTGCAGGCAAAATGTTCGCTGTACAATTGCGTTTCACCATTAATAACATTTATTTCCACCAAACCATCAGCCAACTTTAAAAAGCCGTCTCTATAGAATCTGATAACCTCTGAGCGATACCATCACGTACAGCCAAACGATCAACTATCACAGATAAGTCGTGCTTTCTTTTCTTATCCAGAGATATTTCTTCATCTAATGTGCGCACCTCACCATCAATATACATTCTGGCGTAACCAGCTTTGCGCATAGAATCTAAAATTTTCTGATGTTCACCCTTACGGCCGCGCACCAAAGGTGCCATAACCATAAATTTAGTATTTTCAGATAGTTCCAGAACATGATCGACAATCTGCTCAACTGTCTGCCGTTCAATAATTTTTCCGCAATTTGGGCAATGAGGTTCTCCAATACGGGCAAACAACAAGCGCATATAATCATATATTTCAGTTACTGTGCCCACTGTTGAACGCGGATTACGACTGGTAGTCTTCTGGTCGATGGAAATGGCAGGGCTGAGCCCTTCAATATAATCCACATCCGGCTTATCCATCTGTCCTAAAAATTGACGCGCATAAGCGGACAGCGATTCGACATAACGACGCTGCCCTTCCGCATAGATAGTATCAAATGCCAAAGAAGATTTACCGCTGCCAGATAAACCGGTAACTACAACCAGCTCATCACGCGGTATCTCAACTGTGATATTTTTTCAGGTTATGCTGCCTGGCACCTTTTACAATTAATTGTTCTTTCATTACTTACTCCTGTTTTTAGGTTTAGGCGACAATTTCTGGCCTAACTGTCCTTTAATTACGATCAAACGGTCCCTTAATTCTGCAGCAAGCTCAAAGTTAAGTTCCTTGGCAGCAACAGCCATACGTTTTTCAAGTTCTTTCGCCATTTTCTGCAATTCTTTTTCCGACCGTTTTTTTATCGCATTATCACTGTAATCTTCCGTCCCGTCATCCTCGGCAATCTTCGTCAGTTTTATCAGCTGACGTTGTTCTTTATAGATAGTTTTTGGTGTAATCTGATGCTCTTTATTATAATCTTCCTGCAGTTCCCGGCGGCGGTTTGTTTCATCAATGGCACGCCGCATTGAATCCGTAATACGGTCAGCATACATTATGACCCGTCCGTGCTCATTACGGGCAGCTCTGCCAATGGTCTGGATCATAGCAGTATCACTGCGCAGAAAACCTTCTTTATCGGCATCTAAGATAGCAATCAGAGAAACCTCCGGTAAATCCAGGCCTTCCCGCAGCAGATTTATTCCAACCAGTACATCAAACTTACCATTACGCAGATCATCAATAATTTCAGCACGCTCAATAGTAGCAATCTCAGAATGCAAATAACGGACTTTTACCCCAGCTTGTTTCAAATATTCAGTAAGATCCTCAGACATCCGCTTAGTCAGAGTTGTAACTAAAGTACGTTCTCCTGCTTCAGTAACTTTATGTATTTCATTCAGCAAATCATCAATCTGACCTTTGATTGGCCTGATTTCTACCTGCGGATCTAATAAACCAGTAGGCCTGATAATCTGCTCTACCACCTGCTGCGTCTGCTCCATTTCATATTTTGCAGGAGTTGCGGAAACATAAATCACCTGATTTATCTGCTGCTGAAATTCATCAAAGGTAAAAGGCCTATTATCAAAAGCAGAAGGCAGCCTGAATCCATGTTCTACAAGCATCTCTTTACGCGAACGGTCACCAGCGTACATCGCCCTGATCTGTGGTAATGTCACATGTGATTCATCAATTACTAATAGGAAATCCTTGGGAAAATAATTAACTAAAGTAAATGGAGGTTCTCCTGCCTTACGATTAGCTAAATGACGTGAATAATTTTCGATTCCGGAGCAGTACCCCATTTCATTCATCATTTCCAGATCATAGTTAGTACGTTGTTCCAGACGTTGTGCTTCCAGCAATTTATTATGTGAATTAAGATATTCAAGTCGTTCTGCCAATTCTACTTTAATGTCTTCCATTGCCCGATCCAGGTTTTCACGAGAGGTTACATAGTGAGAAGCAGGGAAAATAGCAACATGGCTGCGTTTAGCCAAAATTTCTCCAGTCAGTACATCAACTTCCAATATCCGCTCAACTTCGTCATCAAACATCTCAATGCGTACTGCTTTTTCATTATAGCCAGCAGGAATAACTTCAATAACATCTCCGCGAACACGGAAAGTACCACGTTGAAACGCAATATCATTACGATCATATTGAATCTCGACTAATTTGCGTAAAATAGCTTGTCTGTCAATCTTCTGTCCTACACGCAGAGACAGCACCATATCATAATATTCCTGTGGCGCACCCAATCCATAAATACAAGATACACTGGCCACAATAATTACGTCACGGCGTTCAAATAAAGCGCTAGTAGCAGAATGTCGGAGTTTATCTATTTCATCATTGATAGATGCATCTTTTTCAATATAGGTATCAGATTGTGGAATATAAGCCTCCGGTTGATAATAATCGTAATAACTCACAAAATATTCCACTGAATTTTCAGGAAAAAAAGCTTTAAACTCACTTGCTAACTGTGCCGCCAATGTTTTATTATGCGCAATAACCAATGTTGGTTTATTCACTTTATTAATAACCTGCGCAATAGTATAGGTTTTCCCAGTTCCGGTAGCCCCGAGCAAGACCTGTGTCCGCAGTCCTTTTTCTATACCTTCTGCCAACTTCTCAATAGCCTGAGGCTGATCTCCATCCGGCTCAAAAGGTGCTGTTATTTTAAAATCCATATTTTGACCTCTTGTCATTACTAAAAATTTATTTCAAAACTAATCCGACTGGGCAATGGTCACTGCCCGTGATATCAGCATAAATCACGCTGTCTTCTATTCTGTCAGCCCATCTGTCAGAAACAAGCCAGTAATCAATACGCCATCCCGCATTCTTTTCGCGCGCTTTAAACATATACGACCACCAGGTATAAGCACCTTCTTTTTCGGGATAGAGATGGCGAAACGAGTCAGTAAACCCCGCCGTTAACAACTCCGTCATTTTTGCTCTCTCTTCATCAGTAAACCCGGCATTATTACGATTAGTTTTCCAGTTTTTCAAATCTATCTCACGATGAGCAACATTAAGATCTCCGCAAACAAGCACCGGTTTAATTTGGTCAAGCTTCAACAGATAATCACGAAATGCATCTTCCCATATCTGTCTGTAATCCAACCGTTCCAGCCCGCGCTGTGAATTAGGCGTATATACATTTACCAGATAAAACTCCTGATATTCGGCAGTAATAACACGCCCTTCTTTATCATGTTCTTCAATTCCCAAACCATAGGTGACAGTAAGAGGCTTGACTTTAGAAAAAACAGCCGTACCGGAATACCCCTTTTTTTCAGCGCTGTTCCAGTACTCCTCATATCCAGGAAAAACAAACTCCGCCTGCTCACGCTGCATTTTTGTTTCCTGAACGCAAAAAACATCTGCGTCGACGCTGTCCATAAATTCTTTAAAGCCTTTATTCATACAGGCCCGCAGCCCATTTACATTCCAAGAAATAAATTTCATCTCAACACTTCCCATCTGCAGTTTTTTTGACTAAAAAAATTCTTTAATAGTAATATTTTATCATTTATCATAGCTTTTTTAAAGAGACTTCACCGAACAGGATTTGACAATTCTGCAAACAAACGTACACCCAAATAAAAAACCTCGACCATATCAGGTCGAGGCATTAAAACTTAATTTCATTGAATATGAGAAACTCTATCAGCGGCTTCTTTTTTCTTAGCATCGTTAAAACGCGGCAAAGTACTGAGATAACCGGTAATACGGCGTACACGCACTATGGTGTCATAATGTGGTTTAACGACTACATCATTACCGTCAAGCCCTAAATCCAAAGACAACAATGTTTTATGCGGCATTACCTGTAATTGATTATTGAGATAAATGGCGGCTTCTTCTTGCGAGATCCCATCCGCGCAATTAATTTTTATACCATGCAGTTCATAGGTCATGTTAACCAGCTCCTTAGATAAAATTCCATGACCTAATTATAAATCAATAATAATTATTTGTAAAGCCCTTTCTACAATATTTTGTGTTTATTTCACTTATTAACTTTTCCATATACAATATTTAGTACATCATTTTATGACTTCAATTAATAACAGGACGATTTTCCATGATATTTACCTGTTTGCTGATTGCCCATTTCATAGTTTCTTCCGGAGCAGTCTGATTCCCCAATTCTTTTATTTCATTTTCCCTAATCCGTTTTTTAGAGAATCTATCACCATCTTTTCGGTAAACATAGATATCAGCATTTAAAACCGTTCTTACATAGGTTGAACCGTCTTCATTACGCCATATCATTCCCTGCACCATCTGCTCGTACATGTCGTGCACAATGACCAAAACTAACGCTTCCGCTGGTATTTCTTCTGCTATCTTCCTCGCAACAGATTGGTCGACAACGCTTTTTCCATGTCCCGTAAAAATATTTTCTGCAGTCACCTTTTTAGTCCGATCTGTATCAACCAGCTTAAAATCAGGGAAATGATACGCCCAACGTACAGGCTCACGCCACATTTTATAAACCTGCTGCGTTACGTTACCACTGTTATCAAAAACTACAAAGGCTACAGGCTGATCAGCAAAAGCGGCAGCCGTATTAGGAACAATTGCCACTATTGTTAATAAAACAGCCAACAACAGCCAGTTAAATTTTTTCATTAATACTCCCTCCTATCAGCGTAATTCAGCTGCTTTACCATTGGCAAGCCGCTCTATACCTAAATGAACAGCTATTGTCTGACCGATATCAGAAAACGTCCGCATGGGTAGTAAAGCCTTACTAACAATATTTTTACCAAAAAACAAGACCGGAATTTTTTCACGTGTATGGTCACTGCCACTCCAGGTTGGATCACATCCATGATCTGCAGTAACCAGCAACAGGTCATCTTGCTTTAATAACCTAAGCAGTTCAGGCAAACGATCATCAAAATATTCCAATCCTTCCCCATAGCCTTCAACATCACGCCGATGCCCGAAGGAAGAATCAAAATCCACAAAATTTACAAAAACCAGGCTATTATCAGGAGCTTCTTGCACAGCCTGCAATGCAGCGGCAAATAATTTATCAAGACCACTGGCAGGATAATGCTTCGTAATTCCGCGGTGAGCAAAAATATCAGCAATTTTACCCACCGCATAGACACTGCCGCCTGCGGCTACCAGTTTGTCCAGCAACGTATCAGCAGGAGCAGGCACAGCATAATCATGCCTGTTGCCAGTCCGCACAAAATCTTCTGCACGAGTGCCCACAAAAGGACGCGCTATAACGCGCGCTATATGGTAAGGTTTAACTAGTTCATAGCAAATCTTACATAATTCATATAATCGTTCAAGACCAAACACTTCTTCATGCGCCGCAATTTGCAAAACACTGTCTGCGCTGGTGTAAATAATTGGCTTGCCAGTCTTTAGATGTTCTTCACCCAGTTCTTTTATTATTTCAGTTCCAGATGCATGCTTTTCCCCCAATACCCCCGGCAAATTTCCCTGTTTAATAATTTTCTCAACTAATTCCTTTGGAAAACATTTTAGCTGCTGCGGAAAATACCCCCAGTCAAAAAGTACCGGGACGCCTGTAATCTCCCAGTGCCCGCTCAGAGTATCTTTACCATGGCTTATTTCCTCTGCATAAGTATAAGCAGCATCGATTTTACTATCGTCACTGCTTAGAGGATACGCCAGCTTTTGACCACGGCTGAGCTCTGCCGCACCTGCCAGTCCTAACCTTGCCAGATTAGGCAGATGTAAATACCTGGAACTTCCATCCGCACTTTTGCGGTTTGCAGCCATCCACTCACAAATATGGCCTAATGTATCTGCACCGCTGTCACCAAACTTTTCAGCGTCATGGGCATAGCCAATACCAAAAGAATCCAATAATAAAATAATACTTCTTGCCATGTTATTTACCTGCCTTTATTAAATCCTGCAAAGTCTTTTTTACTACTGCCTGAAATCTTTGCGAAGCCAATTCGTAAAGATCCTGCGGCGCAACCAGTTCGCTGTCAGTCCTTTTAGCAACGACGCCGCAAATTGAAGCCGCTTGCAAACCAAAACTCTGAGCAACTATAAACAGCGCTGCAGTTTCCATCTCATAATTTAAAGCTCCTAATGCCTGCCACTCTTGTAGACTCCCCTGCAATGATTTTCTCACATAGCCTGTATAGCTGTCATAACGTTCCTGACCAGGCCAAAAAGTATCACTGGAAACAGAAATACCAGTATGATATGGAATTGACAGACTTTCTGCTGCCTGCTGCAGGGCCAGAGTTAACTCAAATGAAGCCACTGCAGGAAAATTCAAAGGCGCATAGTGCTGTGACGTTCCGTCTAAACGTACTGCCGCTTTATTGATAACAAGATCACCAAGTTCTACATCTTTCTGAATAGAACCAGTTGTTCCGACACGAATAAAATTCTTTATGCCAAGACGTGCCAATTCTTCCATTCCTATGGCGACAGAAGGTCCTCCCATGCCTGTAGAACAAACCAATACCGATGTTCCTTCAAAACATCCGCCAGCCAGCTTGTATATTCACGATGACAACCGACAGGCTCAGCGGTGCCAAGAGCTCTGGCCAACGCTTCTACACGCCCTGGATCTCCAGGCAGCAAAGCATACTCTGCTCCTTTAAGCATTTCTGCTGAAATACCAATATGATAAAGAACTTCATTAGGCATTACTTTATTCCCCACGCTACTGCCTCGCTTTCTTAAAATCATACTTCTACTTAATCTATATATTCGCCATTTTCATACTTGCTCCTGCTTAAAGATATTACAGCAATGTGAAATAAAAAACTGCCGCAGCAAATGCTGAGACAGTAATATTTTTAATAACCCAAACTCTCGCCAACTAAAATCACTTTGATTTTTCCTTTAGGTTTACAGCGTCTGGTAGTCAATATATAATTGCAAATACAGTCAGGTGCGTTACAATCTGCACAAAGCCCTGTTTCCATACAAGGAGTTTTTAACTGAGGAAAACGTTGAACATTAATAGGCGCCGCCAACATTCTCACACGTGCCAAAGCATCATCCTGGGTTTTGACGATTTTATTGATCCCTGCAATAACAATTACACTTTTAGGACCATACACCATAGCTGCCACACGATTTCCAGTACCATCAATATTTACCAGCTGTCCATCTTCACTAACAGCATTACTGCTCATTAAAAAAGTATCACACAACAGTGCTTTACGCATCAGCTCCGTTCTCTGCGCAGGTGTTTCTGCCGTGTCACGGTCAATAACCTTATAGCGTCCGCTTCGCATTACATCTAACAGTCCAATTTCCTGTATGGTAACGGAACCGCCCCAGGATACAACGTCGTCTTCAGATATAAGTTCTAATGCTTTGTCTAAAGCCGCAGGCTTATCCGAACAATAAAAAGCTTCAAAACCACGTCTTTCCAAATTTTTCAAAACTGTTTTACATGCAGCTTCACTGCGTAATTGAGTAGGAGTTTTTGCCATTCTGCTCACCTCTTATTCTGCAACTACTTCCCCTATGAATACTTCATCAGTTTCATCATGTTCTTTTAAAGTAACTTCAATAGTTTCCTTATGAGCAGTTGGTACGTTTTTACCAACAAAATCAGCGCGAATAGGCAATTCCTTATGTCCTCGATCAATAAGCACTGCTAATTGGATAGACCGTGGGCGTCCCATGTCAATGACAGCATCCAGCGCGGCTCTAATCGTACGACCAGTATAGAGAACATCATCAACTAAAACGATATTCTTCCCATTCAGATCAAAATCAATATCAGTTCCATGTACGATCGGATTATACCCCAAGGTAGAAAGGTCATCACGATATAAGGTAATATCAAGCATACCCACTTTTACTTTTACGCCTTCAATAATTTCAATTTCCTGTGCAATCCGTTGTGCCAACGGCACTCCTCTGGTTCGAATACCAACAAGCACAACATTATTGACACCCTTGTTCTTTTCGATGATTTCATGTGCGATACGTACCAACGCACGACGCATTGCATCACTGTCCATAATAACATTTTTCTTAACTACTTTACTCATACAGCTCACCTCAAAATATTTTAGAATTGTCCGTTACGTAAACGGGTAATAATTTTCTGCATATCTTCCGGCAGCCCCGCCTCAAACCGCAGCCGTTCTCCTGTACGCGGATGTGTAAACTCCAGTTCCTGTGAATGAAGTGCCTGCCCATGAATCGCAAATGGAACCTTCATCGGAGAATATTTAGGATCTCCTACTAAGGGATATCCCAAATAGTCCATATGGACACGTATCTGATGTGTTCGACCTGTTCTCAAACGGCAGCGTACAATAGTAAAACGTCCAAAACGCTCAAGCACTTCATAATCAGTTACTGCGGTACGCCCACCCTCTTGTACTACAGTCATCTTTTTACGGTCATTTTTATCACGAGCTATCTTCGCCGAAATTGTCCCGGTATCCTCTTTTATATTGCCCCTGACAATAGCAATATATGAACGTTTGGCAGTTTTGTTTTGAATCTGTTCCGATAAAGATATATGTGCAGCATCATTCTTAGCTACAATCATGATGCCTGAAGTATCCTTATCCAAACGGTGCACAATCCCCGGCCTGATTACATTATTTATCCCTGATAAATTTTGGCAATGATGAAGCAGTGCATTAACAAGAGTACCGGTATAATGGCCTGGTGCTGGATGCACCACCATCCCACGGCTTTTATTAACAACAACTACATCTTCATCTTCAAAAATAACATCCAAGGGAATAGCCTCAGAACGAATTTCTAAAAGTTCCGGCTCTGGCAGCATAACTGTGAACACATCGCCGGCCTTAACTTTATAGTTGGCTTTAAACACTTTTGCTCCACGAAATACACGCCCTTCCTCCAAAAGTTTTTGCATATTGGAGCGCGACACCTCTAGTTTTGCAGCCAGATAAATATCGAGTCTTTGCCCAACATCATTTTCTGCAGCAGCAATATTTTCTACTTCTTCAGTATTTCTGTCTGTATTAAATTCCATATAATAAAACCCACCCCTACACAAATAGCAATATCTGCCACATTAAAAATAGGCCAAATACGAAAATCAAAAAAATCTACAACCATACCATTTTCAGCTCTGTCTATCAGATTACCGACAGCCCCACCAATAAAAAGTGCTGTTCCGGCCCGCACACACAAAGGTTCTGCTAAGATTTCTTTTCTAAACCACCAAACTATGATCAGCACCAGCAAAGCTACACAAATAAAAAAAGTTCTGTTATGGGCAAACATTCCAAAGGCAGCCCCTGGATTCAAAATATAAGTTAAATGGAAAATGTTAGGAATGATGGGAATACTTTGTCCTTCAGCCATCACAGCTACAACTATATTTTTTGTCAATTGGTCAAGCAAAACGACTAACGCCGCCAGCCAAATCAAAATCATAAGTTACTCCTATATTTATAAAAATTACTCTTATTATTATACCTGTAAAATTATCTTTTTTCAATGCTTCTTTGCCATAGTGTAATGAGAATCACTTGAGTAATCAGTCTTAATAATTAAAGTATATATTTTTTTACATTTATGCATAAATAATTTTGACAGTCCTATATAAAAAACCCGGCACCAAATAGTACCGGGTTTTATAAATAAACTATTAGTACAGAATTTTATTAGCTATAACCAAACGTTGAATTTGGTTTGTGCCTTCATAAATCTGCATGATCTTAGCATCACGCATCATTTTTTCAACCGGATATTCACGGGAATAGCCATAACCGCCCATTACCTGAACAGCATCAGTAGTCACCTGCATAGCCACATCAGCAGCATAACATTTAGCCATAGCCGCCTCTTTGGAAAATTCCAGCCCCTGGTCACGCATCCAGCACGCTTTCAGTACCATCAATCTTGCCGTTTCAACCTTCATAGCCATATCAGCAATCATGGACTGGATCATTTGGAAAGAAGCAATCGGCTGGCCGAATTGTTTTCTTTCTTTAGCATATTTTACAGCACAATCTAAAGCAGCCTGAGCCAGACCAACGGATACTGCTCCAACAAAAGGACGTGCAGAATCCAAAGTATTCATTGCTATACGGAAGCCCTCGCCTTCACGGCCAACACGGTTAGATTCTGGAATCACGACATCCTGTAAAATCAATTCACAGGTATTAGAGGGGCGGATGCCCATTTTATCCTCTTTTTTACCAACAGTAAAGCCAGGTGTTCCTTTAGGTACGATAAATGCGGTCAAACCACGGATACCACCGGATTTGCGGGTATTAGCAAATACAAGATAAGTATCTGCAATTCCACCATTAGTAATAAACGCTTTAGTACCATTAAGAGTATAAGTTCCGGCTTCCTTGTTTTTTACAGCTGAAGTAGCGACACCACCGGCATCTGAACCTGCACCAGGTTCAGTTAATGCAAACGCAGCCAGTTTACCATCATTAAGTAAATCACAATGCGCTTGTTTCTGTTCTTCAGTGCCGGCAATTAAAATAGGATAAGACGCCAGGGAGTTCGCAGCCATTGAGGTAGCAACACCTGCACAGCCTTTGCCCAGTTCTTCATAAATAACGGCAACTGTAACGCTGTCCAGTCCAGGTCCGCCATATTCTTCTGGAACAATAACATTCAAAAGCCCCATATCAGCAGCTTTTTCAAGCAGCCCGGGCATAGATTGATTATTTCTGTCCATTTCGGCAGCGTAAGGGGTAATTTCTTTTTCTACAAAATCCCTCACCATTTCCTGTAATTCAAGTTGTTCTTCATTAAGTGCAAAATCCATTTTGTCCTCCTTGTGTTAAGGCTTAAGCCAAATTGCTTGTTAAGGCGACTTGCCGTCAGCCTTTACCATTTACGGGGTATATCCTTAATTGTTTCCACAACAAACAAAGTCGTCAGTACCGTTGCCAACAGAGTATCATTTTCATCATATACCTCAGCTTCGGCCACAAGAGTCATTCGTCCGCAATGGCAAATCTTACAGACAGCATAAAGTTTTTCAGCTGCTGTGTATTTTACAATGTTACAACAAAAATTTAATGTTTCAGCTTCGACACCAACGCTGACAGCGCTGATTTGCAATACAGATTCAAGAAGACGATAAATAACGCTGCTACGGACCTTACCACGATGATCAAGGTCAGTACCGGCCGTCAGAGAAAAACTACTTATCCGTATCTGGCCGCAGTTTAACTGTTCTATACTCAGCGCCGGATCATCTAAAAAGCGCCTTTCCAGACAAGCCGATTGCACTAAGAAAAGTATTCCCGATACATTTTCAGTACTCACGAACTACTCATCTCCTACTTGCCATAATCTTACTAAAACATAAACATATTTTGGACATTATACCTTGTGTATTTTACCACAAAAAATTTACTAACTCAATAGTTTTCAGACAATTTTATGCGATTTATGTAAAAAAAATACCACAACAGCTTCCAACGCCCACAAAACTGACTTGTCAGTCATTTTTGTTCAAAAAAATCCGCCAAAGTTTTCTTTGGCGGAAAGTCATTAATGATGGAACAAACGTAAACCAGTAAATGCCATTGCGATATTATATTTATCACATGTTTCAATAACATTATCATCTCTGATACTTCCGCCTGCCTGAGCAATATAATCTACACCGCTGCGGTGAGCGCGTTCAATATTATCACCAAACGGGAAAAAAGCATCACTGCCAAGAGAAACTCCGTGCAGCTTATGAAGCCATACTTTTTTTTCTTCACGTGTCAGCGGAGCTGGTTTTTCGGTAAAGAACTGTTCCCAAATTCCATCTGCAAGTATATCTTCATAATCGTCAGAAATATACACATCAATAGTATTGTCCCGATCAGGACGTCGAATACTGTCCTTAAAAGGCAGTTCTAAAACACTGGGGTTCTGGCGCAGCCACCAGTTATCAGCTTTATTTCCGGCAAGCCTTGTACAATGAACACGAGACTGTTGCCCCGCACCAATACCAATCGCCTGTCCATCTTTAACATAGCAGACGGAATTCGATTGCGTGTATTTCAAAGTAATCAACGCAATCAGAAGATCACGTACTGCATCCTCAGGAATTTCTTTATTGACAGTCGGACGATTTACAAGCAGCTCTGACGTAATTTTAGCCTCATTACGGTCCTGTTCAAAAGTTATACCAAATACATCTTTCGTTTCCTGTATCTCTGGAATATAAGACGGATCAATTTTGATAATATTATAAGTGCCCTTACGTTTAGTTTTTAAAATTTCCAAAGCTTCCTCTGTATAGCCGGGGGCAATAACGCCATCTGAAACTTCTCGAGCCAGCATAGCTGCAGTCTCCTTGTCACAGATATCTGATAAAGCGACAAAGTCTCCGTAAGATGACATACGGTCAGCACCCCGAGCCCTGGCATAAGCAGTAGCCAACGGAGTCAGAGCTAGATCGTCAACATAATATATTTTTTTCAGTACATCGCTCATCGGCAATCCAACGGCAGCACCGGCTGGACTTACATGTTTAAAAGATGCTGCTGCAGGCAGGCCGGTAGCTTCCTTTAATTCTTTTACTAACTGCCAGCTGTTAAAGGCATCCAGAAAATTAATATAACCAGGGCGGCCGTTCAAAACCTCAATTGGCAGTTCACCTATTTTACTATAAATACGCGCCTTACTTTGATTTGGATTACAGCCATACTTCAATAGCAGCTCTTTCACGACTATTCCTCCTTAAAAATATATAAAAAAACCGACACTTCTGGGGTAAAACGCCCAGACGGTCGGCAACACCGGTCATACTCCACGTGGTTAATCCACTTCCGTCAGTTATATGACCTACTTCTGCTTTAGATTATACTTTTTACCGCTCTTTTTGTCAATTATCCTTTTATCTCTTGTCCAACTATGCTACAATTTAGAAAATACTCCAAAGGAGATGTTTTAATGACTTACTGTTACGTCTGCCCACACCGCTGCGGAGTTGACAGGGCAGAAACAATGAACAGTCCAAATGGTATTTTCGGTTCCTGCGGCTGCGGTATGCAGCCAATAGTTGCCCGTGCGGCACTGCATATGTGGGAAGAGCCATGCATAAGCGGCACCAAAGGTTCAGGCACTGTTTTTTTTAGTGGCTGCAATTTACATTGTGCATTCTGCCAAAACTACGAAATAAGCTGTTTAAATAAAGGACAGGAAATATCCGTTGAAAGATTAAAAGAAATTTATTTTGACTTAATTAAACAAGGAGCCCATAATATCAATTTAGTTACAGCAACACATTTTACTGAGGCTATTATCGCAAGTTTACAGGAACCATTGCCAGTCCCTGTAATTTATAATACCAGTGGTTTTGAAACTGTCGATACAATACACAGATTGAAAAATAAAATACAAATATGGCTTCCCGATCTAAAATATAGTGACGATTTAGCCGCAATAAAGTACAGTAATGCGCCTAATTATTTTAATACTGCTACAACGGCCATAAAAACCATGTACAAACAAGTCGGGCCCTACCAAATCGATGAAAATGGTTTATTAAAAAGTGGTGTAATTATCAGGCATCTGCTGTTACCGAATATGTTAGAAAATACACTAAGAGTAATAGACTGGATCGCTGACAATTTTGAACCGGGGCAGGTCCTGTTTAGTCTGATGCATCAATATATTCCATGCGGCCGAGCCGCTGAATACCCTGAAATAAACCGTGTTGTTACTGCAGAAGAATATCAAAAAGTTGAGCAGTACCTTTTCAATTCCGGTATTGAAGACGGCTTTGTTCAGGAAGATACCGCTGCCAGCGCTGATTTTATTCCCATCTTTGATGGGACTGGAGTTTAGTTGACAAAGATTTTATAATCCTATATTATAAAAATATAATTATGAATATTGAAAGGACACTTGAACGAATGAAAAACTGATCCAATTTCGCACCTTATCTGAAAAAGACACAAAAACAGCTTAAAACCAAAAGCTTTGTTAAGTGTTGTCTTTTATCAGTAAGTCAGAATGGATCATTTTCTGCGATTTGAGGCTAAGTCTACCTTTACACCTCCCATTCTGTCTTGAATCGGGAGGTTTTTATTGTCTTCGAAAGTTAGGAGTTGAAATTATATGTACATCCTCGAAACCAATTCATTTAAATATTATTTAGGCGAAAGACTATTATTCAAACTGCCTGCTTTAAAACTACATACAAAAAGCCGTATAGGCCTGATCGGGCTGAACGGAAGTGGAAAAACAACTTTATTAGAGTTATTAGCAGGTATAAGACCAATTCCTGCAGCCGCAAAAATCATTTGCAAAACAACAATGACTATACTACCGCAATTAAAAGAAAGGCTCTCCAAAAGCGGTGGCGAAACGACTCAAGCCTACATCCTGCAGGCGCTCAAACAACAATCCGGTTTGCTGCTGGCAGACGAACCAACTAATAATCTTGATATGGACCATTTGTTATGGCTTGAAAAGGAACTTCGGCATTACTCAGGAGCCTTAATATTAGTTTCCCACGATCGTGATTTTTTAGATGCATTATGCAATGAAATCTGGGCTTTGGACGATAAACAACTTCAAATATATCAAGGTAATTACAGTAATTATCAGCAGCAAAAGATAATTTCTGAAAAAACTCATGATCAAGCTTATCGTAAATATATTATGCAAAAAACTCATTTAGAAACAGCTTTTTCTGCCAAACAGCAGCAAGCGCAAAAAGCTGTTAAAACCACGAAGATATCTTTATCAGAAGCCAGGATTACCGGAGCTAAACCCTACTTTGCTAAAAAACAGAAAAAGTTACAGCAAACAGGTCAATCCCTACTGACGAGGTTAGACAAACTTAAACAGATAGAAAAAAGACAATCCTTACCAATAATAAAAATGAATTTACTGTCTTCAAAACTATGGCAGGGACAAATTTTAGTAAGAGCACATAACTGGTCTTATATTATTGATAAAAAAACCGCTCTGGCAAACAGCAAGTTTTTCAGTAAAATCCGGCGACAAACTTGCCATCATCGGACCAAACGGCTGCGGGAAAACAACTTTACTCAAACAATTTTTAAAAGCACACAACAAACACTTGCCAAATGTGCAAATAGCCGGCGGAGCAAAAATAGGTTACTTCAGTCAGGATATTGATATTCTTGATCCTGATAAAAACCTGCTCCGTAACCTACAGTCAACGTCTTCACAAAGCGAAGCTTTATTACGTACTGTTTTAATAAGACTTCGTTTCAAACGCGAAGATTTTTTTAAACCAATACAGCTTTTAAGCGGCGGTGAAAAAGTCAAAGCTGCTTTAGCAAAAATATTAGTCAGTGACTGTAATGTACTTATGCTAGACGAACCAACCAATCACTTGGATCTGGATGCTGTAACTGCTTTAGAAGAATTATTATGCAATTATCCAGGAACTTTGATTTTTACAACCCATGACCGCCGCCTGCTTAAAGCCATTGCTAAAAATTTATTAGTCTTTGATGGAACAAAACTGAACTTTTTCCCTGGGCCATATGACGACTACTCAAATAAACAAATAAGCACTGAGTATATTGAAGCAACAGCAGATATTTTACTTATAGAAAATAAACTGGCTGAAATTATCAGTCACCTTAGCCTCAATCCAACTGAAAAATTAGAAGCAGAGTTTCAATCATTACTGGCAAAAAAACGCCTTTTATTGTCAAAGCAATCATCTTGATTTACAAAATAGTTTGCATTAGTCGAATTTAGCTGTTAAAATATAACTCACAATGTATTTTATTTTTGCAATTTGTATTCAAGGAGAAAGATGATAAACAATTCACATAATAAATATATCATTTTCATATTGTTGCAAAGTTTTCTATACGGCTTAGGTAATCCACTCACTAAAATTGCTTTTGCCAGTATCACACCTTTATGGTGTCTGGCCTTTCGTTTTGGTCTGGCTTTTTCTCTCTTCGCAATTTTCTTTGCAACACGCTTAAGGAAACAGCTGCAGGCACTTTCTGCAAGCCAATATCTGCCAGCAGGATTATGTATGGCTTCAGCTTATATTTCATGTAATCTGGCATTAGAAGGAACTACGGCAACGAATGTTGGCTTTATTATGTCCTTATCAGTAATTTTCGCACCGCTTTTGTCAATAATAGTCTTACAGCGACCTTATAAACTTTCACATCTTCCTATACAACTATTAGTCATTCTCGGTATGTATCTACTCTGTAGTAATGGAGGAATGTTTTCTTTTAACCAGGGAGATTTATGGGCATTGCTTACAGCAGTCAGCGTCGCAGGAGCACTGGTCTTTGGAGAAAAATCTCTGAAAGCAACAGATGCTATCACTATTTCTGCTATTCAAACCTTTATTACGGCAGTTATCAGCATCGCAGGAGCTTTATTATTCGACGATATCAGCACTATCACTAAAATTCAACCAGAATCCTGGGCTGTTGTTATCTATCTGGCTATTACATGTACCTGCCTGGCTTATTTTCTGCAAAACGCTGCCTTGAAATTCTTATCTTCCTCCTTAGTATCAATGCTGCAATGTACTCAACCTATTTTAACTGCTGCGGCCTCATACTTTTTACTTAATGAAAAATTAACTTTTACAGGTATGAGCGGAGCTGTAATAATTTTAGCTTGTATAATTTCTGAAAATATTTTAGAAAAAAAGTAAAACCGCGGTAAACCGCGGTTTTACTTTTACTTTTGTACTTTATTACGTCTTTCAGCTTCCATCTTCTTAAAAGCTTCTCTTTCCTGGCAAAGTTCCTCATATAAAGCCAGGCCATTCCAACTTTTATTATTTTCCGTAATCATCGCTTTTAACTCTATTCTTCCTACCCCTACACGCTGCAAAGCAATTAAAAACTTTTGTAACTTGCTTCCGTCAAATCCATGCAGCACCAACATTTCTTCCTGAAATTCTTCTCCCTGATAAACTTCTCCGTGATTTTCTATTCCAGAAATTCCCAATAAAGCTCCCAGCGGCTGCTCATACTCTGCTCTTGCAACCTCTTTAAACCTCACCTGCATCATCATACAGACCATTTTAATCATTTTTAACTTTTCTTCATTGAAATTATATAATAAAGCAACAGAATTGTTCATACAATACTCCTTTTCGATAATAATTATTGTTACCGCTATTATAGCATATTTTTCGCACTATTAGCTAACTCTACCAAAATAACTTTCAAGACGGACACAAAAAAAGACGCCTGCCAAAAAATTCCGGCAGGCGTTATTTTTTATTCAACTGTTACTGATTTAGCAAGATTCCTAGGCTTATCAACATCACAGCCACGAGTTAAAGCAGCATAATAAGCTAACAGCTGCAAAGGTAGGACAGCAAGCAACGGAGCTAGATATTTATCTGTTCTGGGAATGAAAATAACATGATCAGCATATTTTGCAATACTGTCATCCCCTTCAAAAGCAATTGCAATGACCATCGCTTCACGCGCTTTTACTTCCTGCAGATTGCTGACTGTTTTATCATAAACATCAGGCTGTGTAGCTAAAACGATTACCGGCACACCTTCAACAATCAAAGCCAAAGTACCATGTTTCAGTTCTCCCGCTGCATAAGCCTCGGCATGGATATAAGATATTTCTTTAAGCTTCAAAGCACCTTCCAGCGCAACAGCATAATCAAGGCTGCGGCCCAGGAAAAATGCATCTTCACTGCTGCCATAACGGGTTGCAAAAACTTTAATCTGATCTACATTTTCCAGTAGCTTATGAATCTGCTCAGGGATATCGTGTAACCCTTCCACAAGCTTATGCGCTTTGGCAATATCTAAAGTACCGCGCAAACGTCCAACATAAATAGCCAGCATCAGCATTACTAAAAGTTGTGTAGTATAAGCTTTAGTAGAAGCTACAGCAATTTCTGGGCCAGCATAGGTATAAACAACCTGATCAGCTTCTCTGGAAATAGAAGAACCTACGACATTTGTAACCGCCAAAGTACGGGAACCAAGGCGCTTAGCCTCTTTCAAAGCAGCCAAAGTATCGCTGGTTTCACCTGACTGACTGATAACTATCGTCAAACTGTTGCCATCAACTAAAGGACTGCGATAACGGAATTCACTGGCAATATCGACTTCTACCGGAATCCGTGCCAGCTGTTCCAAATAGTATTTTCCAACAATACCTGCATGATAAGCAGTGCCACAGGCAACAATAAAAATCTTATTGATACCTGCCATTTCTTCTTCTGTCCAGCCAAGTTCAGTAAATTCAATTCCGTGAGAATCTTTCGGTACGCGCCCAGTCATTGTATCACGGATAGATTTTGGTTGTTCGTAAATTTCTTTAAGCATAAAATGTTCAAAACCGCCTTTTTCAGCAGCCTCTGCATTCCAATTTACTTCAAAAACCTTTTTACTGATCGGTGTTCCATTTATATCCTGTACCCAGACACTTTCTTTAGTGACAGTAGCAATTTCACCATCACTCATAATAAACGTACGGCGTGTCTTAGCAATAATAGCCGGTATATCGGAAGCAATAAAATTTTCGCCTTCACCAAGTCCAATAACCAAAGGATTATCTTTTTTTGTGCAAATTATTTTCTCCGGTTCTTTGGCACACATAAACACCAGCGAATAGGATCCCTCAATAACACGCAAAACTCTTTTTACAGTTTCTTCAAAGTCTCCATCATAATATGCAGCCATTAAATGTGCCACAACTTCAGTATCTGTTTCAGAAACAAATTTGTGCCCTTTGGCAATCAAATCTTCCTTCAGAACCAGATAATTTTCAATAATACCATTATGCACAACAACAAACTCCCCGCTGGCATCAGTGTGTGGATGAGAATTACGGTCGGACGGACGTCCATGCGTAGCCCAACGGGTATGTCCTATACCCATGGTGCCTTCAGGCATATGACCATCCAATTTTTGACGCAAAGAATCAAGACGGCCTACACATTTCTCAACAGTGATCTTACCTTTTTCATAAACAGCGATACCAGCGGAATCATAACCGCGGTACTCAAGCTTGCTCATGCCGTCCAGTAAAAACGGCGCTGCTTGATTATTACCAATATAACCAACGATACCACACATAGTTGTATCCTCCTAAATGTATATTGCCAATTCTGCCACAGACATTTTGTCACCGTCGTTACCGCCGGAATTTGTAGTCTGCTTACGGCCTGCAGCTAGCCGAGAGGTACCCGCTGACTGATCGATAAACCTCTCCCTCGTCTGCCGCCAAAGGCGGCACTTGCGCTTATGGTAACAAGTGTATGCTGAGCACACAACATGCCGCGCAGGCTTGGCTTGTCCCACGCGGCACGTCCTTGTAACCATTGTTATTGTACTATATTTTGACTCTTAGGTCAATGCTGACCAGTTATCCCAGTTCGCTGTTGACAACTTCGGCAATAGCACTTGCTATCTCTTCTAAGCGTTCTTGCTGTGGTCCTTCAGCCATAATACGGATCAAAGGTTCGGTTCCAGATGCCCGTACCAAAATCTGGCCGTTGTCACCAAGCTCTTCCTGATATTTTTTTATAATATTCTTTATAGATTCCTTTTCTTCCCAGCCATGCTTGTCAGCAACACGTACATTAAGCAGAATCTGAGGATATTTTGTCATCATCGCCCCCATTTCTGAGAGTCGTTTGTTATTTTGAACCAACGCCCCGAGAAGCTGTACGGCGGTTAAAATGCCATCACCAGTTTTTGCAAAGCGTGAAAAAATAATGTGCCCGGACTGTTCCCCGCCCAAACTATATCCATTTTTCAACATTTCTTCTAACACATAACGATCACCAACAGCTGTTTTTTACACAGGAACCGCCATATTTTTTCATAGCTTGATGCAACCCGACATTACTCATAACAGTTGTAACGAGCACATTATCTTTCAGCTGTTTCTTTTTCATCAGTTCCAGTGCGCAAATCAACATCATTTGGTCACCGTCAAGAGCTTCCCCCTTTTCATCTACAACCAAACAACGGTCTGCATCACCATCGTTGGCAATACCAACATCAGCACCAACCTCAACTACTTTAGCCTGTAATGCTTCAAGATGCGTTGATCCACAGCCATTATTGATGTTAATGCCGTTAGGCTGATTAAAAATCGTTACAACCTCAACCCCTAAAGAGCGTAAAATAACCGGAGCAATGACACTGTTGGCACCGTTAGAGCAATCCATCACAACCTTCAGTCCATTAAGTTTACATGGAGCAGCTGCAATAACATGATCTATATACAGCTTATCAAGGCCTTCTTCCACAATAACCTGCCCAACAGAAGAACCGCGGGGATTCTTACTGCATTCTACAGGCAGGCTTACCAGTTCAGCAATCTCATCCTCTACTGCATCCGGCAGCTTATGCCCAGTTTTAGAGAAAAATTTAATGCCATTATCTTCAAAAGGATTATGCGAAGCAGAAATAACTACTCCAGCATTGGCCTTCACTTCCGGTGTCAGAAACGATACTGCCGGAGTAGGCATAACGCCTAAAAGATGCGCGTTACCACCAGCAGAGCAAATACCAGCTGCTAAAGCAGCTTCCAGCATCGTACCTGATAAACGCGTATCACGACCAATAATGATTTTCGGTGTAGTAGTTTCCCTTCCAAAATAAGTTGCCGCAGCGCGCCCTAATTTAAAAGCGAGTTCCGGCGTTAATTCAACATTAGCGACTCCACGCACACCATCAGTACCAAACAAACGAGCCATTTCAAGACCTCCGAACAAAGGATTTTTATTATCAGCTTATTATAAACTTTTTATCACCAAGTGACAAGCCTTTAAAAAAATGGTGTAAATTTTGCCATTACAGCCCTGGCGACATGATAACCATCTAAGGATGCACTCATAATTCCCCCCGCATAGCCGGCACCTTCACCACACGGATATAATCCGTTATGAGTAATTGATACTTTAGTATCATTATTACGCATAATTCTTACCGGCGCAGAAGTCCTTGTTTCGATACCTGTAAGCAAAGCGCCGCCATCCGCAAAACCTTGAATTTTTTTGTCAAAAGCAAGTATTCCCGAACGTAAAGTATCTGCAACAAAGTCAGGAAGAACGCTGTCTAACGCACAAGCGGTCAATCCAGGTCTGTAAGTAGCTTTAATATTACACCGTAAATCAGGCTGCAAATATTTCAAAAAGCTTGCAACATTCTGTGCCGGCGCATTATAACAACCTCCGCCAGCCTTAAACGCCAGCTTTTCATAATACCGCTGAAACTCCATCCCGGCAAGCGGATCCGTACCAAAATCCTGAGGACCTACATTTACAACAAGTGCACTGTTGGCAATCCCGGAATCACGCTGATACATACTCATACCATTTACTACTACACCACCTGCTTCAGATGCTGCCGCAACGACCATACCACCAGGGCACATACAAAAAGAATATGCAGTTCTACTCTTATCCGGAGTATGATGGACTAATGCGTAATCTGCTGCCCCCAGACGTGGATGCCCTGCAAAATCACCATACTGTGCCTTATCTATAAGTTCCTGCGGATGCTCAATCCGTACCCCTATGGCAAATGGTTTTGCTTCAATACCAATTCCAAGCTGCAGCAATCTGGAATAAGTATCACGCGCACTGTGACCACATGCTAGAATAACCGCATTGCTCATGATTTTCACCGTCAGAAAGAATTACTCCGCTCAAACTATTTTCTTTAACTATAAAATCAACGACATGGGCATTATAACGTATTTCACCGCCAAAGACACGTATTTCATTTGTCAAACCCATAACCATCACACGTAATTGATCTGTGCCCACATGCGGCTTATGTTCGTATAAAATTTCCTTAGGAGCACCAGCCTGCACAAAATCTTTTAAAATTCTTCCCATCACCGGATCATTGACACGAGTGGTCAATTTACCATCGGAAAAAGTACCGGCGCCTCCCTCACCAAACTGGACATTAGAATCTGGATCAAATTTTCCGTCTTTCCAAAAACGCTGCACATCATCCACTCTTTGTGCTACAGGTTTACCACGTTCCAGTATCAAGGGCCTATAACCATACCGAGCTAACTCCAATGCAGCTAACAAACCAGCCGGCCCCGCTCCAATAACCAACGGCCGTCCAACTATTTTTTCCACACCCAAATCAGGTTCAACAAGACTTTCTTCTGCCAATAAAGTGACATCTTTATCCTTAACCAATCTACCTAACTGCTTAGAAGATATTTCTAAATCAATCAAAACATGGTAATTTAAGGAAATATTATTTTTACGGCGGGCATCAACTGCCCGCCGTACTATTTGCAAATTATCAATATCCTGTTTTTTTAATCCCAGTTTTTTAGCGGCTGCCTCTTTAACAGATGTTTCCTCCAAAAGCGAAACCCTGACATTATTCACCTTTAACCTCATTAGTAATCCTTTCTCATTCCGCCTCAATATGTACCTTTACCGTATGAGTATCAGCCATTGTTTTTTCAGGCAACAAAAGTACTGCTTCTACATTGCCATTAGCACTGAATTTACCTAAATCTACTGGCTGTGTCTTTACTTCTGTTATACTTTGCAAAATGGAAGGTTCGGCTGTCAATTTCACTGTTGCAGGTTCACAGACTGCACGTTTCATGGTCATTCCGCCAGTTAATGCTCCAGTAGTTTCTACAACTACCGGTACTTCAACTGTAATCATCTGACGTACTAATGAAGCTTTTACCTGTGCTTTAGCAGGTGAAATCTGCAAATCAGGCATTTCCAAACCATTAGCGCTCATAGCTATCAATGTACTTTCAACTTGAAAATCATTTTCTCGCTCACTGACATCAACAGGTGCCACAACTCTAGCCATCTCATTGATACGATGCGTAGCACCTTTTACAGTTACACTGTCAGGAATGACCTCTCGTTTACTTAAAGTAAAATCAGAAGCAGGTATACCGATAACACGCGTATCAACCTCCATTACCTTTTCTGTAACAGAATCAAGATAAGCATAAATATTATTGGGATATACTTCCAACACGGTCCCCTGATTAAACTGTGCTTTAACAGGCAAGGCCTGCTGTCCTATATTTTTGTCAGCAAAATCAACATAGGCCGTAACTTCTTTTTCCGTTATATCACCTAAAACCGTTCTTTGAGCCTGAACCTTAACACGCACTTTATCAGGAGTATTAAGTACAATCATACCTTCCGGGACATTACGCAGTTCCAAATTAACCACATAATTACGTTCTACAAGTGGGTTCTGTTCATTCATAACATACATCCATAACGCACAGGCAATAAGAAACGCGATGACCCGTGCCAACATATTTTCACGATCAAAGAAATTCCCCATCATTTGCCACCCCGAATCTCTTTGATTTTATCATTGATAACCTGTTTCCAATTCAGAGAAGGCTGTACTACAGCAGCTCTTAATAAGCTTTTAATATCTTCGCCGGTCAGATAGCGATGCAATTCACCGTTACGGGCCAGAGAAATCGTGCCGGTCTCTTCGCTGACGACTAAAACCAGAGCATCTGACTGTTCGGAAATACCGATAGCAGAACGATGGCGCGTTCCCAACTCCTGGCTCAGATTACGTGCTTCTGTTAAAGGAAGCAGGCAGCTTGCTGCTACGATACGATTACCGCGTATAACAACAGCGCCATCATGTAAGGGTGTATCCGGTTCAAAAAATATTGAGCAGCAAACTATCTGAAATCAAACCGTCAATCGGCACGCCGGTTTCAATTCTCTCTTCCAAACCTGTCTCCCGTTCAAAAACCATCAATGCGCCTATTTTTCTACGACTCATAATTTCCGTAGCATTAGTAACGGCATTCAGCATATCTTCCAGTTCTTTTTCATCAAGTTCGTTATGCTTATGAAATAAACGCCCGCGACCAATCTGCTCAAGCGCACGACGCAGTTCCGGCTGAAAAACTACAGGCAGCGCGACCATGACTACTGTCATACTTTTTTCCAAAAGCCAGGTAATAACATGCAGATTCAGCCATTTACTGATAAATAAAATAACAGCTAAAACCAAAAGACCTTTGACTAAAGTTGCGGCCCGAGTGTTTTTTAACATTAAGTATATACGGAAAAGGAAATAAGCAACAACTAAAATATCCAAAACATCTAAAATGCTTATCGTTTTTAATAATCCCTGCAGCTGCAATAACAAACTCTTCACCTGTTTCCTAAGTATTTTTTAGACAACAATATTCTAATATATATTATAACAAAAAACTCGTGTACTTCGCTATGCGAAATGCACGAGTTTAATATATTTTGCAAAAATTTCTTAAATTAATTATATTCTTGCTTTTAAATCATCTAATACTACCTGCTGTTCTGCCAACAGTACGTCTCCGCGTGAAAATTGTTTAGCATTTTCAGAAAAAGCAGGTCCGCCATAAGAAGTTCTTGCCGCAACACAGTTTTCCGGCTGCAAAGCCTCTAGTAGATCTTCTTCAAACAACGCTGAAAAAGTTTTATATTCTTCAAGCGATATCTCCGGCAAGAATTTTCCCTGATGGATAGCATAAGCCACACACTTACCTACAACTTCATGGGCCTGTCGGAAAGGTAACCCCTTCCGAACGAGGTAATCAGCAAGATCAGTAGCATTAGAGAAATCTTTGCTGACAGCCTGCTCCATTTTTTCTACATTGACAGTCATCGTAGAAATCATATCGCTGTATACTGCCAGACTGAATTTAACAGTATCGACCGCATCAAAAAAACCTTCTTTATCCTCCTGCAAATCCTTATTATAAGTCAGCGGCAAACCTTTTGCTGTAACCAGCATCGCTTGCAGATGCCCATAAACACGACCTGTTTTACCACGCACAAGCTCGGCAATATCCGGATTTTTTTTCTGCGGCATCATCGATGAACCTGTAGCAAATGCATCATCCAGTTCTATAAACCCGAATTCTGTACTTGACCACAGACAAATCTCTTCACTCAAACGGCTCATATGCATCATCAAAACGGAAGCAAATGACAAAAATTCGATAATATAATCGCGATCGCTGACAGCATCCATGCTGTTGGCATAAACACTGCCGAAATTCAGCTGCTCAGCCACATCAAAACGATCAATAGGGAATGTAGTTCCAGCAATGGCTCCTGCACCAAGAGGCATCATATCAGCGCCAGACCACACCCCCTGCAACCTGCGAAAATCACGCTGCAGCATATTAAAATAGGCCAGCAGATGATGTGCAAAGGTTATAGGCTGAGCACGCTGCAGATGTGTGTAACCAGGCATCAGCGTTCTGTCATGTTTTTGGGCAACTGCCAAAAGCGCCTTCTCAAACTGCAGCAGCAATTCACCGATCTCTACAATCTCACGTTTCATATACATGTGCATGTCTAAAGCAACCTGGTCATTACGGCTGCGGGCAGTATGCAAACGTGCCCCAGCAACGCCAATCCGCTCAGTAAGGCGTGCCTCAATGTTCATATACATATGAATATCTTCTAAAGCCACTTCAAAACTAAAATTACCGGCTTCGATATCAGCAAGAATAGTTTCCAAGCCGGCTACAATCTTTTCCACATCTTCAGCAGGAATAATACCGCATTTGCCCAGCATTTGCGCATGGGCAATACTGCCTCGGATATCTTCATGATACAGCCGTTTATCAAACTCAATAGATGCATTAAATGCATCTACGAGTTCATTGGTATTTTTACTAAATCTGCCGCCCCAAAGCTTAGCCATTATTTCAGTTTTCCTTGTTTCATCAATGCACGTACAGTCAAAGGCAAGCCAAACAGGTTAATAAAGCCGCTGGCATCTGCCTGATTATAGACTTCATCAGCACCAAAAGTTACATATTCCTGGCTGTATAAGGAATACGGAGATTTAGCGCCTGCAGAAATGATATTGCCTTTATACAGTTTCAAACGTACTGTACCTGTAACAGTTTTTTGTGTTTCATCAACAAAAGCTGCCAAAGCTTCGCGCAGCGGAGAGAACCACATACCGTCATAAACGAGTTCAGAATATTTAATGCCTACCATTTGTTTATAGCTCATAGTAGCACGATCAAGGCAAAGATTTTCCAGTTCATTATGAGCATAATAAATAATAGACCCACCAGGAGTTTCATAAACACCACGGGATTTCATACCAACCAGACGATTTTCAACCATATCACAAATACCAACACCGTTACGGATACCAATCTCATTAAGATTTTCAACGATAGTGGCCGGACTCATTTTTTTACCGTTAACAGCAACCGGCACACCCTGTTCAAATTCCAGTTCTACATACTCAGCTTTGTCCGGCGCAGTTTCAGGAGTATTAGTTACAATAAAAAGTGCGTCCTTAGGAGCATTCCAGGGATCTTCGAGATCTGAACCTTCATGGCTCAAATGCCACATATTACGGTCCATAGAATAATCATGTTCCTTGGTAACAGGAATAGGAATATTATGTGCTTCCGCAAAGTCAATGGCATCTTCACGGGAACGGATGCTCCATTCGCGCCAGGGAGCAATAATTGCCAGCTGCGGAGCCAGTGCTTTTACAGAAAGTTCAAAGCGAACCTGGTCATTACCTTTGCCCGTAGCACCATGAGCAACAGCATCAGCACCTTCTTTTTCAGCGATCTCTACTAATCTTTTAGCGATCAGAGGACGTGCAAAAGAAGTACCAAGTAAATATTTCTTTTCATAAACTGCGCCGGCTTTGACAACAGGCCAAACATAATCAGCAATAAATTCTTCCTTCAAATCTAAAATATAACATTTGCTGGCACCTGATTTAAGTGCTTTATCATGTACGGGATCAAGTTCGTCACCTTGACCAAGATCTGCCGTAACTGCTATAACTTCACAGTTATTATAGTTTTCTTTGAGCCAGGGAATAATTACCGAGGTATCCAAACCACCAGAATAAGCAAGCACGACTTTTTTAATGTCTTCTTTTTTCATTGTAGATACAGCCTCCTAAGATGTTTAAATATGTAAGATTTCATGCATAAACTTGTAACGACGAATATGATTATACCACATTTTCCAGAAAATGGAAGAGTTTTTATGAATGTATACCGTATTTTTACTTATAACACTTCATCACTCATCAAAAGTGCCATAATCGCTTTTTGTACATGCAGACGATTTTCTGCCTGATCAAAAATTTTTGATTGCGGTCCTTCCAAAACATCCTCAGTTATTTCCTCCCCGCGATGTGCAGGCAAACAATGCAAAACCATAGCGTCAGGCCGGGCCACTGCCAGCAATTCTTTATTGATCTGATATTCACCCAAAGCTTCCTGACGGATAGATTGTTCTGACTCTTGACCCATACTCGCCCAAACGTCAGTATAAAGTACATCAGCACCTTTCGAGGCTCTGAACAGATCATCGTCAACCTCAATCGTACAGCCTGTATGGACTGCATCTTCCTGGGCTGTCTTAACGATAACAGGATCTGGCTGATATCCCTGCGGACAAGCACAGACCATATTCATACCAACTTTTGCACAGGCATACATCAGTGAATGAGCCATATTATTACCATCACCTACATAAACAAGTTTCCTGCCTTTCAGGACCTCTTTATACTCCATAATAGTAAATAAATCAGTCAAAGCCTGACAGGGATGCAGCATATCCGTTAAACCGTTAATGACCGGAATACTTGCATATTTAGCCAATTCTAAAACAGATTCATGTGAAAAGGTACGAATCATGATCCCGTCAACAAAACGTGATAAGACTCTTGCCGTATCACGTACTGGTTCACCACGGCCAATCTGAGAAGCAGAATCGTTCAAATAAATCGGGTGACCGCCAAGCTGCCAGAAACCAACCTCAAAAGAAACACGTGTACGTGTTGATGCCTTGGAAAAAATCATCCCAAGAGTTTTGCCTTTAAGATATTGATGCGGCTCGCCATTTTTTTGTTTACGCTTTAACTTTTTAGCGACATCTAAAATAGTCGCAACTTCACCCACCGATAAATCGTGAATAGAAATCAAATCTTTATTTCTTAAACCCATTCTCCACCCTCACAAACTTGGTTAAAATTCAGCCAATGCCGCATCTAAAGCAGCTACTGCCTGATCTATTTCTTCTTTTGTAACGATCAAAGGAGGAACTAAACGAATAACGTTACCAGCCGTACAATTAACAATGACCTGGCGCTTAAGACAAGCTTCGACAACCTCTTTGCCATCTTTAGCCAACTCCATGCCTAAAATCAAGCCGCAGCCGCGTATTTCAATAACCTTATCTGGATACTTAGCCATCAGAAATTCCAGTTTCTTTTTGAAATAAGCTCCTTTTTCCGCCGTCTGTTCTACAATATTTTCATTTTTTATTGTAGTTAAGGTCGCATAAATAGCCGCGCATGCTAAAGCATTACCGCCAAAAGTACCACCATGATCACCAGGCTTAAAAACATGCGCCAACCTTTCTGTGACGACAAAACCACCAACAGGAAAACCACCGCCTATCCCTTTGGCAAAAGTCATAATGTCAGGTTTTACACCACTATGCATATACGCAAACCATTTTCCTGTACGCGCGACACCTGTTTGAATTTCATCAAAAACAAGCAGTGCGTCATATTTATCGCACAATAATCTTGCCTCACGCAAGTATGTATCACTGGGAACATGAACGCCGCCTTCCCCCTGAATAGGCTCGAGCAAAACACAGCAAACATCTTCATCCATTGCTTCACGCAACGCTTCCAAGTCACCATAAGGAACATAATCAAAACCTGCAGGCAACGGCTCATATCCTTGCTGATATTTAGGCTGACCTGTGGCAGTAACAGTCATCATAGTCCGACCATGAAAGGAATGTACAGCCGTTATAATACGATATTTCCCCTCATTTTTTTGATGACCGTATTTACGCGCAAGTTTTATGGCGCCTTCATTGGCTTCAGCACCGCTATTTGCTAAAAACACCCTGTCAAAACCTGTAGTTTCAATGATTTCTTTAACAGCTTTTGCCTGAATATCAGTATAGTAAATATTAGAACAGTGCATAAGTTTCGCAGCCTGTTCACTAATAGCTTTTACCAGTGCAGGGTGTGCGTGTCCCAAAGAATTAACTGCTATCCCTGCTAAAAAATCCAGATATTCATTACCGTCAGCATCATAAAGCTTACAGCCTTTACCATGGGTAAGTGCCAGCTGATATCGACCAAAGACCGGCAAATAATATTTTTCTGTTTGGTCGATAATTGTTTTTGCGTCCATTGCGATCCCCTCTAATCCTTTTATTCTCAGCAGCCTTTACAGCTCTTTTACTACTTCTGTCCCCACGCCTTCATCACTGAATATCTCCATTAAGATTGTATGCTCAGCACGTCCATCAATAATATGCGTTTTTTTCGCACCGCCGGAAAGCGCCGTGATGCAGGCCTTCACTTTTGGAATCATACCTCCGTCGATGTTGCCGCGGATGATCAGTTCCTGTGCTTTTTCAAAGCTCAGCGTCGAAATAAAGCTTGCTTCATCACGATAATCCGCATAAATACCTTTAACATCAGTTAGAACCAGTAATTTTTCAGCTTTCAGTGCACCTGCGATCTCACCGGCAACACTGTCTGCATTAATATTATAAGTTTCTCCATTAGCACCCACTCCAGTCGGTGCAATAACCGGTATAAAATCATTATCAAGCAGTACTTCTAAAAGCTCTGTATTGATTTTTTCGACATTGCCGACATAGCCAATATCAACTAAATTTACCTCACCATTTTCATAAACATCTGCCAAATGCTTTTTAGCACGGATAAGTCCGGCATCCTTACCATTCAAACCAACTGCGCGGCCACCCAGAACATTTAAACGGGCAACAAGGTCAGTATTGATCTTACCAACAAGGGCCATTTCAGCTATCCCGACGGATTCTGCGTCAGTAACGCGCAAACCACTGACAAATTGTGTTTTTTTGCCAGCCTTGCCAAGCATAGCAGTGATTTCAGGACCGCCTCCATGTACAACTACAGGACGTAATCCGGCGCATTGCAGGAAAACAATATCCTGCAGCACTTTAGTCTTAATATCATCATTAAGCATAGCGTTACCGCCATATTTTACTACTACAGTTTTTCCTTTAAAATCGCGCAGATATGGCAGCGCTTCCACTAAAGTTTTAATTTCTTCGTTACGTAACATTGACAGTTCCTCCTGTTTTTACGGCAGTACCGGGCCCTAGACTGCCTTTTTGTTATTTTTATAAATTTGAGGCGGCCAAAGCTCCCGACTCAGTACGTCAACAAATCTCAGGTATGGTATTCACCATTAATTTTGACATATTCATAGCTGAAATCACAGGTCCAGACTGTAGCACACTCATTCCCTGCCGCCATATCAATGGTCATTGTGATATCATGTTCACTCATGATATCAGTTAAGCTTGTCAGCGGTATATTACAGTTCATACCATTTTCAACTAAACGTACGCCGCCGATTGACAAATTAACTTTATCTGCATTCATTACTGCACCACTATAACCTGCGGCGCAAACAATGCGTCCCCAGTTCGGGTCTTCGCCAAAAAAAGCAGTTTTAACAAGCGGCGATTTGGCAATTGCCATAGCCGCTGCTTTGGCATCTTTCCATGTAGACGCACCAACAACATTAACTTCCAAAAATTTTGTAGCTCCTTCACCGTCTCTGGCAATCAACTTAGCGAGATCCTGTGCACAAGTTACCAAAGCTTCAAAAAAAGCCGGATAATCTGGATGTTCCTCTGAAAATATAATTTCATTTTCAGCCAGTCCGTTGGCCAGTACGATCATACTGTCATTGGTACTGGTATCTCCATCAACGACTACCATATTAAAAGATTTATCAGCAGCAGCCTTAACAGCTCTTTTTAAAACATCTGGAGCGATTGCCGCATCAGTAGTTAAAAAGGTGAGCATTGTCGCCATGTTAGGATGTATCATCCCTGCACCTTTTAGCAATTCCAGCAATCCTTGCAGTCTTCCCTCCAACCTCAAATTCATAAGCAGCACGCTTAATAAACGTATCAGTTGTCTGAATTGCCATAGCACAGCTTTCACCTTCGTTTTCATCCATAACATCGACAGCATCGGCTAAACCATTTTTTATTTTATCCATAGGCAAAAAATGACCTATAACACCAGTACTGCAAACATAAACATTCTGCGGTTCAATACCAAGTAAATCAGCTGCAAAAGCCTGCATTTCTCTGGCATCAAGTAAGCCCTGTTCACCTGTACAGGCATTCGCACAACCGCTGTTGACTATAATAGCCTGAGCCACAGCCTCTTGTGCAACTTCTCTGCTTAATAAAACAGGAGCCGCACACATTTTGTTTTGAGTAAATACAGCACCGGTAGATGCCGGAACTGTACTGTAAATAACAGCCACATCATGATTGCCACTAGCTTTAATACCGGCTTTAACCCCGGCAGCAAGAAAACCCTGAGGCGCTGTTACCCAGCCATCAATTTTCTTCATTCTTCACGCCTCCTCATGGATAGATAGGTAATTGAGTCAAACCAGTATTTTCCGGTATCCCAAACATCACATTCATATTCTGCACAGCCTGACCTGCCGCACCCTTCACTAAATTGTCCAGCACACTCATAACGATGATACGTCCAGTACGCTTATCAATCTGCCAGCCAATATCCACATAATTAGATGCTCTGACATTTTTTATTTCCGGGCAAGCACCCTGACCGCGCAAACGAATAAAATACTCATCAGCATACATTTCTGCAAAAGCTTCCTGAACCTGAGCTTCGCTGACGTCATTTTTAAGAGAGGCATAGCAAGTCGCTAAAATACCACGATCAACAGGCAACAAATGTGGTGTAAATTGAATCACAACATCTTTTCCGGCATATTCACTATAAACCTGCTCGATCTCAGGAGTATGCCTGTGACCAGCAACACCATAAGCGTGAAAATTTTCATTCACAGAGCAATAGAGACTACCCAGCTTCAAACCCCGTCCTGCACCCGTTGTTCCAGATTTCGCATCTATAATAATTCCCTGGGTTTCAATCAAGCCTGCTTTCAGTAAAGGTACCAAGGCTAAAATACTGCAAGTTGTATAACAGCCTGGGTTCGCTAAAATTTTAGCATCCTTTACCTGTCCCCTATATAATTCGGTCAGGCCATAGACTGCCTTAGTTTCTGGATCTTCGTGTTTTACTTTATACCATTCTTCAAAAACTCGTATATCCTTAAATCTATAGTCTCCGCCCAGGTCTATTATCTTTGTATCGTGCATTTTCAACTGCCTGCCGATCTTCATCGCATGACCATGCGGCAAAGCAATAAAAATAACATCGCTTTTATCAGCAATTTGCTCAATATCCTGTAAACTGCCCAATGCAGTTTCAATCCGTACAGACAGATGAGGATACATAGCAGCAATATTCTCACCGGTACTGCTTTCAGATGTTATCGCAGCAAGTTCTACTTCCGGATGTCCATCCAATAATCGCAACAGCTCGGCTCCGGCAAAACCTGTAGCTCCAATGACACTTGCTTTCATATCCAGCCTCCCTAAAACTTATGATTTGTAATTATACAACTTTATCGCATAAACACGCAAGTATTTCTCTGAAAAATTTTTAAAAATATCCTACTTAAAAAAAATCTGTCTATTATTATAAACACTAACCCTATTATATTTAATATTGTACTACTTTAGAGGCCTTTTTTCAAAACATTTTTCAATTTTTTATTCATTGGTAAGTGTTTTTTATTTTATTATTTCTAAAATCTCTGATACAATATAATCAATAATTATAATAATTTAAAGAGGTACCTTATGTTCAAAATATTCGTTATCATCATTATAGCTGTAGGTATCTTTTTTTGGTATCCTACCAGTGGTGACCCCATCAAAAAAGAGATTCTATCGCCAACTACACAGCATTCTGTGCAACTGCCGCCTGCTGAACACAGTAAGGCAACCGTTTTTTTACTTTCTATCTTACCTCCAAAACAAACTTGGCCAGATCCGATACAAAAAATCTGGCTAAGCCTAAATATTGAAGAAGCTGTCCAAGAACGCACTAACGATATTGAGTGGGTTCCTATCACAGATATCCCTATTGAAATGCAGCAAGCCTTACTGGCCATTGAAGATCACAATTTTTACAATCATGGCGCCATAGATGTTGACGGTATCCTGCGTGCTACATTAGTAAATATTACTGCCGGAGAAGTAGTTCAAGGCGGCAGTACAATTACGCAACAGCTCACAAAAAACCTTTTTCTGTCACAAGAGCAGACTTTGATCCGTAAAACTGAAGAAGCGCTGCTTTCTCTGGTTATGGAACAGCATTACAGTAAAGACCAGCTTTTAGAGATTTATTTTAATACAACTTATTTTGGTGCCGGTGCCACTGGCATCAAGTCTGCAGCACTTACCTATTTTGATAAATTACCTCAGGAGATGCAGCTTGCCGAATGTGCTATTATTGCGGCTCTTCCTTATGCACCATCTGCACTCAATCCACTAGAAAATCCTGAAGGCTGTAAAAAAAGACAGCGTTTAGTTTTGCAGACAATGGTAAAACGAGGTTATATTGGCACAACTTTAGCAGAAAAAACCTCTGCCGAACCAGTATTCCTTGCAAATGGAGCAACATTCTAAATAACAAAAACGTCATCTTAAATTTAAGATGACGTTTTTTATTTATCTGTCATAATCTGATATTTTTCTCCGTCAGTCCTCAAAGTAATTTCACCATTTTGACTGGTGACTTTAACAGGAATCTGTAAATACTCAAATGTTCCCAATACCTTTTTATTAGGATGATTATATTTTTCTTTATCGCCACAGCTTATCAGTGCCAGCTGTGGCTGTACCGCTTTTAAAAAATTATAAGTGGAAGACGTACTGCTTCCGTGATGTGCTACCTTCAAAACAGTGCTCTGCAGTTTTTTTCCATATCTACTTACCAAATCATTTTCGGTCTTTGCTTCAATATCTCCTGTAAAAAGCATTGAAAATTCACCATACTGCAATTTAAAAACCAAACTATTATTATTTAAATCTTTTTCAGGGAAACCATTTTTACTAGCAGGTGCTAAAAACTTTAAATTTATATTGTCTGCAAACTCCAGTTTTTGCCCAGCACTTAATATTTGGCGGCTTAAAATTCCGTTAAGAATCAATTTCTCTACATCTTTAGAAATTTCACTTTGAGGATTTACAATACCGTTGTCATAAAAATTTTTAACATCAAAATTATTTAATATTTTTATTACTCCTCCTAAATGGTCTAAATGATGATGTGTAATAATCAAAGCATCCAGTTTTCTAACCCCTAAAGTCTTCAATCTGCGAACAAGTATATCACTATTTTTATAATCACCTGTATCCACAAGTATTGCAACAGCCTGATTTCTCAATAAAATTGCATCCCCATGCCCAACATCCAACAATTTTACCTCAAGCTGGCCTTGCAAAAGTGAAATAGCTTCATGAGCTTCTGACCCAAAATCATAAGCTTCATAGCCATACGCTGCGACTGCTATGATAATCGTTAAAATAAATTTCCAAAACTTTTTCATATTTCCTCACAAAAACAAAACGTGCCGTAAAATATCGGCACGTTAAAATTCTACTGGTGGGACATTTTCTGCTTCATGATTTGCTTATAAGTTTCAACACCCGGTTGATCGTAGGCGTCAACATCAGCCAACTCACCTTCATATGCTACGGAAAGCATCAGAAAATAAAGCAGCTGTCCTAAATAATATTCGTCTATCCGAGGCAAAATATATTTCGCATTTAACCGCCCGTCGCTATTCAAAGCCTCTTCATTAGCAGCAAGTGCAATTTTCAGAGCATGGTCAACAGACAAGCCGTCATATTTTTTTAATGAGCTGATATGAGTAAAGGGATTGTTTAAAACAATCTGCTGCTCACGTTCCAATATTTCAACAAACTGTATTACTTTATCTTTTTTTCCATCCTGATGCTGTTGTGTTTGAGCATGCATATCAGTGGAACCAACAGCTGAAACCGGAGTACGTCCATAATAAACAACATTGCCTTCACGATCTTTACGCTTCCCAAGAGATTCAGCCAAAAGCTGTACATACCATTCACCAACAGATTTCATTTTCGCCGCATATGGCATAAAAACTTCAATATCAACGCCTTTTTCGGCTGCTGCATACTTCAAGACTGCGTTCAAGAGCGCCGGGTTTTCTCCAAGCGAAGCTGACTGACATGCATTTTCCATATCCCTTGCTCCACATAAAAAGGCATCTATATCCATTCCTATAGCGGCAGCAGTAATTAATCCTGGATCGCTGAAAATACAAAATCGGCCGCCAATACCTTCTTTGATATCAAAACACTGCCATACATTCTCCTTGGCCAAGTTATATAAAGGAGATATATCTTCATCAAGATCGGTTACAACCGCAACCTCCATTTGCAATAACGAAGACTTTTGACACTGCTCATAAAAATAAGAAAACGCTGCTAAAGTTTCTAAAGTCGTACCAGATTTGGAAATAGGAACAAGCAATACTCTGAATTGCTCATTTTTCCCCAGCCTGTGCGTGGCAAGATACTCCACTTCATCCACAACTTCACTATACTGATCTACATCTAAATTATTTCCCGAGAAATATACCCTAGGATAACCATGCCTGCGTTTTTCACAGCCTACATTCCAGCCGGAACCGGCAAAAATATCAAACAGAACTTTATTGCCAAGATAAGATCCCCCTACTCCTAAAAAAACAACAGCATCTATCTCCTGCTGCAGATAACTTCCAAACTGCTTCAATTTAGCAATAGACTCCGGCGTATTAGGATTGCCATTCTTAACGAAAGGCAGTTTCGTAAAAAGCACATGCTCCGGCGTACCATCTTTAGATAAATGTGCCTTTGCCATACCTTGCTCACGTATTAACAGTAAAGCATCTGCAGCATCTTTAGCCTTACTCTCCAAAGTTTCAATAACTGCAGGTGTTATTGTATCAGTATTTATCATATTGCTATAATCAAAAATAAAACCACTTGCTAATGCTATTTCTCCAGATAATTTCATAATATCACCATATCAATTATTTATATACTTAAATATTTTATCATAAAAATATAACAAAAGCAAAAAGAACCAATGCTTGAGGGCATTGGTTCTTAAATTATTATTTCTGCAGATTACGTAAATAGTTCTCTGCCGTTTCCAGCTGTATATCCTTTGTGGGCTGTTCGGGCAGTTCCACAACTTCATCAGGCGTAATACCCGTACCATTAATAGATCTTCCAGAAGGAGTATAATATTTAGCCGTAGTTAGCTTTAACCCAGTATTCTGAGGTAGCCTATATACAGTTTGTACCGACCCCTTACCAAAGGTCCGAGTACCAAAAAGCTTCCCGGACTTAGTGTCCTGCACAGCTCCTGCAACGATTTCAGAAGCACTTGCACTGCCATGATCAACTAATACGGCAAGTGGATACTTCACTTGCTCCAAATAAGATTCTTCCGTATATTTGCGACCTTCCCTGTCTATAACGGATACGATCGGTCCCTTAGGAACTAAATATTGTGCAACACGTACAGACTCTCCTAAAATTCCTCCAGGATTCTGCCTTAAATCCAACAGCAGTGCCTGCATCCCCTGCTCTTCCAGTTCCTGATATTTCTTCGCAAACTCTCCCGATGTATTCTCGTTAAGAATAGCAATCCTGATATAGCCAATCCTGCTATCTGGCAGCATTTCTCCTGCAACTGACTTGATCTTAATACCGCCACGTACAACTCTTACCGTACGTTCGTTACCTTTATTATCGTCCAAGACCAGCTCGACTTCTGTTCCCTGCGTGCCTCTAATCATTGCAACAACATCTTCAAGCTGCATCCCAGCCGTCTTTTTTCCATCGACCTGAACTATTTTGTCGCCGGCTTTGATACCGGCTTTTTCTCCAGGCGTTCCCTCTAAAGGTGCAACTACAACAAAATTATTCTCCTTTTTACCAACTACTACGCCGATACCGCCAAAAAAACCTTCTGTTACATTACTGATATCTTTAAAACTCTGCTGATCCAAATACACAGAATACGGATCATCTAACGCTTTTACCAAACCTGTAGCTGCGCCATCAAATAATTTTCCATCACTTGGCTGTTCTACAAATTTTTCCCGGACCAAAACTAACGTCTTGAGAAATTTCAAACTTCCCAAAGCATCACCGGTAATGCGCTCCATACTGTAAAATATAGCTCCAAGCGTAACAACTATAGCGCAAAGGCAGGCTACAAGCACTGTCATCATACTAAAACGCTTTTTAAACATAACTTCCCGCCTCGCTTATCTTCCCTTAAATCAAGGTAAATAATCCAACGGTTCAGTTACCTCGCCGTGGATACGTACTTCAAAATGACAGTGCGGGCCAGTCGACCAGCCAGTACTGCCGGCATACGAAATTACCTGACCCTTATTTACATATTGTCCTTCGCTGACGGCAAGTTCCTGATTATGGCCGTACAAAGAAACAAGTCCTCCGCCATGATCGATCATCACTGCATAACCATAACCGCCCATCCAGCCAGAATAAATTACTGTACCAGAGTCAGCCGCTACAATCGGTGTACCATAATCACAGGCAATATCCATACCGGAATGATATCTTGTTGTGCCAAATACAGGATGTGTACGCCAACCATAATAAGATGTTATCTCACCTGTTACTGGCCAGATAAACTTACCGGTTCCACCGCCCGTAGGCATAGAAGAACTACGTTCCAAGCTTCTCAACATACTCGCAATATTCTCAGAAATGGCAAGTAAGCGGTCATAATCTTCATCAGCCTGGCGACTTTCTTCTTCAGCCCTATAAAGCAGCTGAGCACGCTCTTCCTTGCTGGCTTCAGCCTTCTGCTGCTTTTCATCAAGGTCACTGCGCATTTTTTCAATATCAGCCATCTGCGCATCCAATTCTTTCTGACGCGCTTCAATTTCAGCAGTTTCCTTCATGATCGTATCCATCATTGCCAAATCGCGGCTGATAATTTTTTGCAACAAAAACATTCTTGAAGAAAAATCTGAAAAATCTTTTGCACCTAACAATACATCAAGATAATTGATTTGTCCATTGATATAAATATCGCGCAGACGCTGGCGATAAATCTTCATACGGCCTTCCATTTTAGCTTTCTTTTCAGCTAAAACTTCTTGGTTTTCGTCAATCAGTGGCTGTAATTTATCACGTTTGGCTTCGATCTCTTTAATCTCTGCCTGCAGACGATTCAATTCAGCAACAATCTCTTCCATTCTGTCACTGGCAGCTTCTGCTTCACGACGAGCACGTTCTTTAGCTATTTCCATTTGCTGCATTTTTTGCTGTACGTCATCATATTCCGCTTGCTTATCTTCCAGCTCATTTGCAAAAGCCGGCAAAATTTGCATAACAGCGAATATCAACGCCAATACAGCCATTAAAACTTTCTTTTTTGGCATAATCGGCCTCCGCTGTTAAACTTTTAAAAACTTGCGCAAGGAAATATAACTTCCTGCAGCACCAATTGCCGTTCCGGCTAAAATAATAGAAATATCGACATAGGTGAGCATTGGATATGCCGGAACCATTGGTAAAAAAGCCAGTGTCGCATAAATACGAGACAAAAGCGCCGCATAGGTACCGTTAATAACAAAATTAGCAATCAACGCCCCAAAAAAACCAAGCGTCATACCTTCCAGAATAAAAGGCCACCTGATAAACCAGTCGGTAGCGCCAACATATTTCATAATATTGACCTCTTTTCTCCTGGCAAAAACAGTTAACCTAATAGTATTAGCAATAATAAACAATGTTGCAAGAGCCAGTAAAATTACCAGAACAACACCGCCAATACGCAGTATTTTCGTCATCTGAAAAATATGTTCTACTATTTCCTGACCGAATTTAGCTGTTTCTACGCCTTCCATTTCGTGTATCTGCGGCGCCAGTTCATTAATTCTATCAGGTCTGTCTACCTGCACTTCAAATGAATTAGGAAAAGGATTATCAGTTCCTAATGAATGCAGCAACTTTTCCTGCTGCCCCAACCGTTCCTTAAATCTGGAAAGAGCTTCTTGCTTACTGACCTCTGTCACGCTTAGAACACCGGGCAAATTCTCCAGTGTCTGCTTCATATCGCTTAGCCCAGGGGCTTCAACAGAATCTTCCATATAAACAGTAATCTGCACCTGACTTTCGAGATATTGCGCTAAATTATTGGTATTGATAAAAATCAGCAGAAACATACCTAAAACAAGTAATGAAAGTGCCACAGTAGACACCGAAGCAAGGCTCATCAAGCCGTTACGTTTGATAGATTTATAGGTTTCCCGGATAAAATATTCTTTTGTACTAAGACTCATAACCGTATACCCCTTTTAAATCATCACGAACAATCGACCCTTTTTCAATGGCAATAACTCGTTTTTCCATATTATCAACGATTTCTTTATCATGTGTCGCCATCACGATAGTAGTTCCACTTTCATTGATCTCACTGAAAATACGCATTATATCCCAGCTTGTTTCCGGATCAAGGTTACCTGTTGGCTCATCAGCAATTACAAGCAGCGGATCATTAACAATCGCACGTGCGATCGCTACACGCTGCTGTTCGCCACCTGATAATTCCGTTGGATAAGAATTGGCCCGTTTACGCAATCCAACTAAATCCAGCACACTCATCACGCGGCGCTTGATTTTACGATAGGGAGTCTCTATAACCTGCATAGCAAAAGCAACATTGTCATAAACAGTGCGATCAGGAAGTAACCTGTAATCTTGAAAAATAATCCCTAACTGTCTGCGCAAATAAGGAATTTCCTTTTCTTTAAGCTCCAATAGATCCACACCATTTACATATATATTGCCAGTAGTTGGTATTACCTCACGAAAAAGCATCTTAATAAAAGTGGATTTTCCGGCACCGCTCGGCCCGACCACAAAAACAAATTCGCCAGGCTGGATATGGATATTGACATCACGCAAAGCTACTGAACCGCTTGGATATGTTTTACTGACATCGGTCATTAAAAGCATGGTGAAAGCTCCCTTCTTTTCAACACTCAAACAATTACGTCAGTCTTTATCATCACGACAAATCCCAATTCATCGTTTTTCTTCAACCTTTTTTAGCAAAGCAAAAGCTTTATCAGAGTTGATCTGCGCTTTATGCCGCAAAATTTCAATATTCTTATTTTGTTCAAGCGGAGTTTTCTGCCAACCAGCTACAGCAGCCTGAACAATCGTATCTCTATCAATTTTTTCAACCGTTCCAATAGGTTTTTCACCAATAGCGTTTACAAAGCTATCTACTTTAGGGTCATAAGATATTGCCAGCAGCGGCGTTTGCATTACAGCAGCAAAAACCAATGCATGCAGCCGCATTCCAATCAAAAGGTCAAAATTTCCTATGATAGAAAGAAATTCCTCAGTATTATATTTTTCATTCAATAAAAATATATCCTTTTGGCAAACCAAAGCTTTACGCAGTTTCTCACAGGCTTTTACATCAACAGAATACTGCAGCGGCAACAAAATCAGCTGCGCCCCATAGCTCTGCTGCAATTTGGAAGCAGCTTCAGCCAAAACCTGAAAACATTGACTGTCACCAGACCAAGGACGTACAGAAATACCTATGACGGGCTTGGTTAAATCTACACCAGCCTCCTGCAGCAGGTACTGCCCGCATTCTTTAGTTACGGGATTAAGCGAAAGTACTGAATCAGCCGTAACCGTTATCTTCTCGGGTTTTACGCCCATTTCAATAAGTTCCGCTGCAGACTCACTATCTCTTACTGTAATCAAATCTGCCTCATTGCAAACCAAACTTGTCAATTTTCGAGCCCATTTGGCTCTAATAGGTCCAATGCCTTGAGCAAAAAGCATTACTTTTTTACCAAAAAATTTTCCCAATCCAATAATGCTAAGATAATATAATAAACTTCGTTTACTGGTCACGTCCTGAAGCAGGCTTCCGCCTCCTGAAATAATCAATTCAGAATCTTTCATCGCCCGAATAATCCCTAACGGATTGAAGCGATATACACTGCAAACCTGGTGTTTAGCCGCAGTGTCTTCCGGATTGCCTGACAACACGGTCAGTTCTACGTTTTTCTCCACTTGCCGCAACGATTCTATAATAGCAGTAAGCATAGCTTCGTCACCGGCATTAGCAAACCCGTAGTAACCGGAAATCAAAATTTTACTCATGCTCTAAGAATCTCCTTTGCCATTTCTGCACATAAGGCAGCAAAATAGAAACGGCGATAACAGCAATGATACCTAATACAGCACCCAGAGCATAGCCGTCGACGGCACGAATATAACTCATGATAACAGGAGTACGCATATGTGCAAAAGTCTGCACTAAAGATCCCTGCCCAATAGTAGCTCCAACCACTAACAGCATCTGCCATAAACGCGGTGCCTGTTTATACGCCGCAAATGCCGCTAAATAAAACGCGGGATGTCCAATCATAAATTCTTTTTCACGCGGGCGTGCATACATCATCTGCTCAAGGAACAGACGCATTTTAATTTCAAGAGCCGGAACCGGAACCCCAGCGGTATGACCGCTGCGACCAACAAAAATATATGCTACAAAAGCCAATACACCCAAAAATGCAACATGTTTTACTGTTATCCTGGTACTGAAAAAATTTTTCAGGTGCACAGCAATATTTCCAATCTGGCCTTTGCTGAGAACATTAAATCGCTGCATATACCATAGAGAAATCAACAGCACAGGTAAAATAAACGTTAATTTTACCCCTTTATAAATATCAATTTCCAGGAAAAACCTGCTGTCGCCTAAAACAGCCGCTACAAAAGATGCTCCAATTAAAGAAAGTATCACAGCCAAAGCCAGCTGCCATGTAGCACTGATAATAATCCTTCAGCGTGTTTGGGGTATTTTTTTTGCAGGACTCCCAAAGTTCGACAATAACTGTCATCGATAATACTGGGAAAACAGTTGCCGCAATCAAAGCCAGTAACTGACGTGTAAGGATTCCGCCAAATTTCAGCAAAGTTACACTGGCAACAATACCGCCAGTCAGCAATAACATATACTGTATTTTTTTACTGAAATTAAACAGCAAGGTTAAATACATAATCCCACCGGCCAGAATAGCAAATGCCAGCGGCACTAACCAGGCCCGTTCTGGGAAATATGGAACAAACTTACCGTCAGTAGTATTTTTAGAAAAAACTCCTGCCGGTCCAAGCTTATATCCTCTTGCCTGTACATCGTCGGCAATTTTCGAAACATAATCTAAATTAAGCTCTAAAATATCCCTGCCTTCCTGAGGGATCATAAACGGTTTGATATAGTTGATACGGATATTACGTTCTTCATCTGTAAGAGCCCAACGTCTCAAAGCTTCTGGCATTTTCAGTTTTCTCTGCTCGGCTTTGTCAATAATATATGTACGTGCAACACGATAATCCATATGCTCAGCTAACGGAAGGAGTCCGTCCATTGCAGCAAACTGCAGCTGTGTATAATGTTCTACCATTCCAAAAGTCATATTCTGTTTCTTTAACTTATGAGCCATATAGGCAATGTAATCCGGATAACCAACTACTTCACGACCACAGCCTATATACCCGGTTACATTGGCACCAGACTTATCGATCCTACGAAAAATACTCCTGATTTTATCATAATCATTAGGCAAATAATTCATTGGTCTGACGATAACATTAAAGCCGAAAGCTTTTGCTTTGCGCATTTCTTCTGTTGAAAGGCCTAAAGGAGCTTGCATAACGCCAGGCTTGCTGTCATAATTTTCTTCTGTAATGACCATTGGATTACCTAAAATCTCAATTATCTGCGGTTCGTTGTTTACTATCCGCAAACGGTCCTTGCCATAACGCAGATACAGATCCTCCACCACTTCTGTCAAAACATCATATGACGTTCCGACAGTCACATAGACAGCATTAGGCACTACAATACCTTCGGAAAGTACAGGAGCAAATTTACCACCGTCGCCGCCCAAAGCAGAGCCTTTTAGCAGCTCCTCCCCAGTAACAGCTACAATAGAACCGTTGTTGTTAAGCTTCTCTAAGGTAGTATCAAACACTACCAGACTTGTAACTCCGGCCTTTTTAAATCCTGCCAGAACGTCATTTAAAGACAAGCCTTCCCAGTTCGCTATATGTTCCAGCCCTTCATATTCCATTGCCATTTCAACAGTATCGTTGCGCTGCTCAATTTCATGACGCTGATAGTTCAACCATAATGAAACTATCAGTCCTATAGCTATTATCGCAATAAGTACCGGGTTATAACGGCTTTTCATCAGCTGATCTCCACCTAATTCAAAATTTCTTTTTCAATAATTACAGTTTCTTTTGCTGGCTGCGCAGATACGCTTCAACAAACATTTCCAAACCACCGTCCATGACAGCCTGCACATTACCTGTTTCAGCATTAGTACGATGATCTTTAACCAGTTTATAAGGCTGGAATACATATGAACGGATCTGACTGCCCCATTCTATGTCCTGATAGTCACCGGCGATATCGCTTTTTAAAGCATCCTGCTTAGCTCGTTCATATTCATATAGCTTTGCACGAAGAAGCTGCAAACACCGTTCCCGGTTCTGGATCTGTGATCTTTGCGTCTGGCACTGTACTATTATTCCAGTAGGAAGATGCGTCATACGCACAGCAGAGCTCGTTTTATTTACATGCTGTCCACCAGCACCACTAGCTCGATAGGTATCAACTTTCAAATCTGCAGGATTGATGTCAATTGCAACGCTGTCATCCAGTTCCGGCATAACATCCACCGCGGCGAAAGAAGTATGCCGGCGGGCATTCGCATCAAACGGAGAAATACGCACCAGACGATGTACACCCTTTTCACTTCTCAAATATCCGTAAGCATTATGTCCATTAATCTGAAGCGTAGCACTTTTAACACCAGCTTCATCTCCCGGAAGATAATCGAGCATTTCCACTTCATAGCCTTCACGTTCAGCAAAGCGGGAAAACATACGCAGCAGCATAGAAGTCCAATCCTGCGCTTCTGTTCCGCCGGCACCGGCATGTAATGTAAGAATAGCATTATTGGCGTCGTACTCGCCATTCAAAAGCATGCCTAATTCTAAATGTTCAACATCAGTACGAATAGAAACCAGCGTTTCTTCCATTTCAGGTAACAGACTTTCGTCATCTTCTTCCAGCGCCAGTTCGCACAAAACTTCCATGTCCTCTACTCTGGTTTCCAAAGAACGAAATGTTTCTACCTCTTCTTTCAACTGCGTTACAGCCTGAGCAGTTTTCTGCGCCGTTTCAGGTTCATCCCAAAATCCAGGTGCACCCATTTTATGTTCTAATTCTGCAATACGGTCCTCTTTGACAACTACGTCAAAGAGATCCCCTCATTTCCTCTAGTTTCTGTTTTAATGCTGCAATCTCCGGTTTATATTCCTCAATCAACACTAACTTCACATCCTCTCTTAATAACACCAGTAAAGTTGAAACTTACCGCTTCAACTTTACTGTAACTAAAACCAACTATAAATTTCTGTAAATCTTACTTATCCTGCCCGCAGCAATTTTTATATTTTTTACCGCTGCCACAGGGACAAAGATCATTTCGTCCGGTCGTTTCACCTTTTACCAGAGGCTGTTTTTTAATATCATCGCCTTCCCCCGGGTTGTTAGTGGATGCGTTTTCCAACCGATTTTCAACCTTAGGCTGCGCCACAACATTTACACGGTAAATATAGCGTACTACATCGTCTTGAATAGCGTCAATCATCGCCTGGAACATATCATAGGCTTCAAATTTATATTCAACCAACGGATCTTTCTGTCCATAAGCCCGCAGACCTACACCTTCACGCAGCAAATCCATAGAATCCAAATGCTCCATCCAATGGTTATCGACAACTTTAAGCATTACAAGATTTTCCAGTTCGCGCATTAATTCAGGTGTAATAGCATCCTCGCGTTCAGCGTAATGTTCATCGGCAACTTTATGCAGATATTCTTCCAGCTCTTCACGACTGAGGTTTTGCAGATAATCAATCTGCAGCAAATCAGCCGGAGCATAGAACTCCTCAGCATAAGCAATTAATGCCTGCAAATCCCAATCCTCTGAATAAACTTCCGGCGGCGCATACATCGCCATCGTACGGTCTACAACTTTATGTATCATATCCATAATAGTATCACGCAGATTTGCCTGCTGCAGGATCTTTTTACGCTGGGCGTAAATAACCTCACGCTGCTGATTCATAACATCGTCATATTCCAAAACCTGTTTACGAATAGCAAAGTTTCTGGCTTCAACTTTTTTCTGAGCCGATTCGATAGAACGGGTAACAAGCTTATGTTCAATCGGTTCATCTTCCTCCATCCCCAGTTTGTCCATAATACTGGAAATATTATCAGAACCGAACAAACGCATCAGGTCATCTTCCAAAGACAAGAAAAATTTTGAAGAACCAGGATCACCTTGACGAGCGCAGCGGCCACGCAGCTGATTATCAATACGGCGGCTTTCATGCCTTTCCGTACCAATGATGTGAAGACCTCCTAATTCTGGAACGCCTTCACCCAAGACAATATCCGTACCACGGCCAGCCATATTCGTAGCAATGGTAACAGCGCCATATTGACCGGCTCCGGAAATTATTTCAGCTTCTTTTTCATGATATTTAGCATTCAAAACATTATGCGGAATCCCGCGCCGTTTCAGCATCGCCGATAATTCTTCTGACTGAGCGATGGAAGTAGTACCCACCAGTACCGGTCGTCCAGACTTATGGCATTCTTCAATCTCATTAACAGCGGCTTTATATTTAGCGCGTTTCGTTTTCAAAATAACATCAGGATAATCAATCCTGACCATAGGTTTATTGGTAGGAATAACAACAACGTCAAGTCCGTAAATTTTCTGGAATTCCTGTTCTTCTGTTTTAGCAGTACCAGTCATACCGGAAAGTTTTTCATACATACGGAAATAGTTCTGGAAGGTAATAGTCGCCAAAGTCTGACTTTCACGCTCAACTTTAACACCTTCTTTAGCTTCAATAGCCTGATGCAAGCCTTCCGAAAAACGACGGCCAAACATTAACCGGCCTGTAAATTCATCAACAATGATAACTTCGCCGTCTTTTACAACATAATCTTTATCACGGTGCATAATAGCTTTGGCCTTCAAAGCACACATCAGCTGATGTGAAAAATCAACGCCGTGTTCAGTATCATACATATTTTCTATGCCCAGCATTTTTTCAGCTTTAGCAATACCAATTTCAGTAGGGGCAACTGTTTTCAGCTTTTCATCAACAGTATAATCTTCCCCTTCATCCATTTTAGCAACTACCTGAGCCAAAACTTTATACAAATCAGTAGATTTTTCGCCAGGTCCGGAGATAATAAGCGGAGTTCTCGCTTCATCAATCAAAATACTGTCAACTTCATCGACAATACAATAATTTAAAGGCCGTTGTACCATTTGATCTTCGTCAACGACCATATTATCACGCAGATAATCAAAACCGAACTCGTTATTAGTGCCATAGGTAATATCAGCAGCATAAGCAGCTTTGCGGTCCGGATAATCAAGCGCATGCGCAATAAGACCTACGGAAAGGCCTAAAAATTTAAAAACACGCCCCATATCCTCACTGTCACGGCGAGCCAGATATTCATTGACCGTAACGACATGAACGCCCTTTCCTGTCAACGCATTCAAGTATGCCGGCAAAGTAGCTACCAGAGTTTTACCTTCACCAGTGCGCATTTCAGCAATTTTACCACGATGCAGAACACAACCGCCAATAAGCTGCACATCAAAATGGCGCATGCCTAAGACACGTTTGGCCGCTTCACGGACAACTGCGAATGCTTCAGGTAAAATATCATCTAATGTTTCACCTTTAGATAACCGTACTTTAAAATCAGCTGTCTTAGCGGCCAGATTTGCAGAGCTTAAGCCTACCATATCTTTTTCTAATGCGTTGATTTTATCGACAATGACTCCGATCTCTTTTAATTCTTTTTCATTCGGGTCACCAAAAATTTTTTTCAACAAACCTTCGAGCAAAATAATCACTCCTTAAATTTTTACAATAAAAAACACTATACCTAACTTAAAATTTTAGCAGAAAAGCCTGCAAAAGTCAAAAAGCCCGGGGCTTCAACCCCAGGCTTTTTGTGAACTTTCAGTAAATTATTTTCCTATTTAATATTGCCGCTTATTTTAATTCCGGAGCCAACAAACCGTAATTACCATCTTTACGACGATAAACCACGTTCACGCCACCAAAATCAGGATCATAAAAAACGAAGAAATCATGATTCAAAAGGTTCATTTGTAAAATAGCTTCTTCTGCAGTCATTGGATGCATAGCAAAAGATTTATTCTTAATAATCTTGAATTCACCATCATCTTCTGCAACTGTTTCTACAGAAGCTGGGACCACGGCATCCTGGAAGTTATTGTATTTTCTCTTCATCAGGCGGGTTTTATATTTGTGGATCTGGCGTTCGATTTTTTCTATTACCAAATCAATGGAGGAATACATATCTTTGGTCGTTTCCTGTGCTCTCAGCAAGATCCCACTCGCCGGTACAGTAATTTCCACAATATGATTACCTTTTTCCACTTTCAAAACTGCTGAAATATCACCGACAGTTTTAAACTGTTTCGTTACTTTCGTAATCTTTTTTTCGACATAATCTTTTAATGCCGGAGTTACATCAATGTTTTTACCACGTACGTTTACGTTCATAATTCATACCTCCTTGAATTCCCCAAGGTGATGGGATCGCAAGCTCTCTGCTTGCTTTAATATAGTAATTCGCCGCGCTCCGCAAATCTCCTGCTGATAAAGTAACAAAAAACTCGCATGTCTCAAAAATTTCACATGCGAGTTTACAATTGATACTAATGTAACACTTCGGGTAATAAAACACCCAATTAACCTTAGTAACACTTATAATATTTTGGATAAAAAGCTGCGCGTGCGTTCTTCTTTCGCATGCAAAAAAACCTCTTCTGGTTCTCCCTGCTCTACGATAACTCCGCCATCTACAAAAATGACCCTGTCACCGACTTCACGGGCAAACCCCATCTCATGAGTTACCACTGCCATTGTCATACCTTCTTTGGCCAGGCTTTTCATGACATCCAATACTTCATTGATCATTTCCGGATCGAGAGCAGAAGTGGGTTCATCAAACAACAATGCTTTAGGTTTCATTGCCAAAGCCCTTGCAATCGCTACACGCTGCTGCTGTCCACCGGAAAGCTGATCAGGATAAGCATTTGCTTTATCATCCAAGCCAACTTTTATCAACAGTTCCTGTGCCGTTTGTTCTGCCTCACTGCGGCTGATACCACGCACCTTCATTGGCGCCAGCACTAAATTTTCAAGAACAGTCATATGCGGGAACAGATTAAAACGCTGGAATACCATCCCGACTTCTTTACGTATTTCATTAATATTTGCTTCCCCTGTCAACGGTATACCGTCAATAACTATACTGCCGCCTGTCGGTTCTTCCAAATAATTTATACAACGCAGTAAAGTACTTTTACCACTGCCAGATGGTCCAATAATTACCACAACTTCGCGTTCAGCAATTGTCAAATCAATACCCTTTAAAACATCTAGATTACCATAACTTTTTCGCAGATCAGTTATTTTAATCATTGCTTCATTCATTTCGTATCATACCTCCGTTCCAACATCCCTACGAGACGGGCAACCGTAAAAGTCATAATCAAATAAATAACAACTACAGCCATCCAAATTTCGAAGGATGCATATGTACGGGCGATAATCAACTGACCACGACGCGTAAGTTCTTCAAACCCAATAACAGAAACCAATGAAGAATCCTTCAACATTGCAATAAACTCGTTGCCCAAAGGCGGAATAATGCGTTTAAAGGCCTGCGGCATAATAACATAACGCATAGTCTGCGCCCAGCTCATTCCTAAAGAACGGCCAGCTTCCATTTGACCCTTATCAATTGATTGGATACCGGCACGGAAAATTTCCGCAATATAAGCACCACTATTGATAGAACAGGCAGAAATTGCTGCAAAATAGGGATCCACGCGGTGCCCAATAATTCCCGGCAAAGCGAAATAAACCAAAAATATCTGTACCAGAAGCGGCGTTCCACGAATAAAATCCACATAACAATTAGCAAAATAACGCACCGGTTTTATACTGGCAAGACGTGCTATACCGACTGTCATACCTATCAAAAGGCCAAAGCCTACGCTTAAAGCCGTTATTTCGATCGTAATACCGGCACCAGCCAGCAGCAAGGGCAAGGCATCCCAAATCAAGCTGAAATTAATATCCATGCAGTTTGTCTCCCTTTCATTGTCAGCTCTTTAAAATTCACCAAAAGAAAATACGGAGCACACCACCGTCACCGTTGATGTACTCCGCATCCAGATATGACCATATTATTTCTTTACTTCACCAAACCAGGTTTTGTAAATCTTGTCATACTCGCCGTTTTTCTTCAATTCGGCCAGAGCTTTATCGATTTCAGCAGCTAATTTATCATTGCCTTTTTTAACTGCAATGCCGTATTCCTCAGCTTCAAGCACATCGCCTACAGTTTTGGCATCAGCACTACCGCCTTGTGCCAAATAATAGCCAACTACCGGGCTGTCGTTGATAACAGCATCCACGCCGCCATTCTTTAATTCCATAGCAGCTTCTGTATTCGTGTTGAATGCCGTTACTTTGGCATCTTTTACGCTTTCTGCTTTAGCTGCGCCGGTAGTACCGATTTGGACAGCAATTCTTTTACCTACCAAATCCTCGATACCTTTAATGGTATCATTGTTTTTCTGTACCATAACTACCAAACCGGATCTGTAATAAGGGGCGGAGAACAGTACTGCCTCCTGACGCTCAGGAGTAATACTCATACCAGCAATTACGGTATCAATATTACCGGAACTCAATGCAGGGATCAACGCATCAAACCCCATATTCATGATTTCAACCTTGTAACCCATCTGTTTGCCAATGGCCCGGATAAGGTCCATATCAAAACCAGTATATTCTTTAGAGCCTTCTTTTTGGAATTCAAACGGTGCAAAAGTAGGTTCAGTGCCCACACGCAGAACTTTTGCAGGTTCAGCTTTTTTAGCTTCTTCTTTGCCGCCGCAACCGGCTACCATTAAGGACAAAGCTGCTAAAACAGCCATTGCCATAAGTAAATATTTTTTCATTTTACAACCTCCAGAAAAATATCTGGACTGCACTCAACACGCAGCCCTTTATATTTGTTAATTATATAACTAAAAACGGCCTGGCGCAACCTAAAGTTATACGAATATTATTTCTTTTCTTCACCAAACCATGTTTTATATAATTTATCATATTCTCCGTTTTGTTTCATTTCGGCTAAAGCTTTATTAATTTCAGCAGCCAGCTTATCATTGCCCTTTTTTACTGCAATACCATAGTCCTCCGAATTCATGACCGCACCGACAACCTTTGCGTCAGCGCTCCCCCCCTGCTGCAAATAATACTTCAAAACAGGGCTGTCATTAATTACAGCGTCGGCACCGCCGTTTTTCAGTTCCATAGCAGCAGCAGTATTGTCGTTAAACGCGGTTACCTTGGCATTTTTAACTTCGCCTGCTTTATTAGCTCCTGTGGTCCCGATCTGCACAGCAATTCGTTTTCCTTCCAAATCACTGAAGCCTTTGATTGTATCATCATCTTTTTTTACCATTACGATCAGGCCAGAAGTATAGTATGGGTCAGAAAACACCACTACTTTTTTACGTTCATCAGTAATACTCATCCCAGCGATCGCAACATCAATATTTCCTGAATTCAACGCCGGGATCAAAGCATCAAAGCCCATAGAAGAAATCTCTACTTTATAACCAAGCTTCGTACCAATAGCACGAATAAGATCCATATCAAAGCCAGTAAATTCATCCGAGCCTTCTTTTTGAAACTCAAATGGTGCAAAAGCCGGTTCGGTACCAACCCTTAATACCTTTTCCGTTTCTGCCTTCTTGGGAGCTTCCTGTGAACCGCCACAGCCGGCAGCCAGCAATGCAAGCATTGCCAATAAAGCCATCATTAAAAATCCAATCTTTTTCATTTTTACCCCTCCAAATCAATTCAGCAGCTTTCCAACCGCTTCTATTTATAATATTTTCTTATTATAGTACTAAATATCACGGCAGGCAATAAAAAAATACCGTTATTTTTAATAACGGTACAAATTTCACAGACAACTCAGCTGACCTGGTTTTCGCCCCCACACTCGCCTGCTGGAGGGTTCGCTCATAAGCTTTTCAGAGCTCCCCACTACTACCCCTCTCGCCTTTGCGGCAGGACTTACTTCTAAGCTGCGCCGTGCTCACAATACTTTGATTGCTTACGTGGATCGTTTTGCCCGCAACTGGCCTCGACTTGCAACCACAGACCTGAGTTGTATTTATAATTATACATTAAGCAAAAATTTTTGCAAGTGTCTTTGCTAATCAACTTTTTCGTAGTATACTATTATCACCATGTGAATGAGGACGGATTGTTTATGATTGCCATACCCCAATTCTTAGATTTTCCTGACGACGGACAAACTTCGGAAATCTGCGAATTCTTTTGAAAATGCTACAACATAAGAATAAGGCGCTTTATATGCACAGCCAGCAGGTCGCCAACTATGCTGCCAGCATCGCCGCCAAGCTGGGATTACCGCCGGCAGAAGTTTCCTGTATCAAAACCGCAGCATTGCTGCACGATATAGGCAGTCTTTCCGTGCCCAACATGATCCTTATGAAAGCCCCTTACCTGAGCACCCGCGAAATGTCTATCTACAAACGGCATTGCCAGGCTGGCGCAAGCATGCTTGAAAATATCCAAGGTTTCAGCCATATTATCCCCATCATTCATGCCCACCATGAAAAATGGGACGGCACCGGATATCCCAAACGCCTTAAAGGCGTAAACATTCCTCTGGGAGCCAGAATTATTTCTGTAGCAGACCACTATGATAAATTTATTAATCCCTGCACCCAGCAATGGCAGAAAACACACAGCGAAGCAATTATCGAACTGCAAAACAAAGCAGGGCTTGATTTTGACCCTAATGTTGTAAAAGCGTTCATGCAATCAGTTATTCCCAGTAAAATTATCAAACAAAAAAAATAATAATATCGACTACTTGTACTTGCTGTCAGACACTGGCAGCAAGTTTTTTATTGTATTTGTCCATAATTTTCGATACTGCCGCAAAAGGCAAGTCCATAAACTTCTACAGCTCCAGCATTTTTCAAAGTTTGGGCAGCCTCTTCCATTGTCGCTCCAGTAGTAAAAATATCATCTACAACAATCACAGTTTTACCGGTAACATTTTGTGTAACAGCAAAACAATCTTCTAAATTCATTTTTCGTTCCTGCGGGCTTAAATCATACTGGGGAACAGTTTCACGCCTTCTCGTCAGAGCCGGAGTCAAACAATATTCGGCATCAGTATTTTTAAATAAAACCAGCGGGATCTCGAATCCCCTCGCTCTTGTCCTTTGCCTTGACGTTGGTATTGGTACAATCATTACATCACGCTTACTTAAAATATTCCGCAGAAATTCCGGCCAGCCGTCAACACTAATCCGGCAGCATTCTTCTGCCAACAGCTCCAAAATATCCCTGCGGTTCTTAAACTTTACATTTTGTAATGCCGTTTTTAAAGCGCCGTTATACCTGAACAACATCCCCACACCATCTAAAGCTTCACGACCCGACAGCCACAAAGGCTGCAATAACACTTCTCTGCAAACACTGCAAAACAAACCGTCTTCAGAGATCTGACCGCAGCCGGCGCACTTTCGTGCCCAAAATACCGATAGTAACAGCGCATACCATTTTTTTTATCAACCGTATAAACATGGGTGATTATGCATCACCTTTCCCTAAATTTATAACGTCCTTAAAAAATATCTCCCTGCTCCTGCAGTCGTTCCGCCAACAGCGAATAACGTTTTCTCGTTCTGTCATTATCCACCGCAGTCTGTACCGCCGCTTTCGTTCCTACTAAAATAACCTTCTGCCGTGCACGCGTTACTGCTGTATACAACAAATTCCGCTGCAGCATGATATAGTGCCCTGGAACCATCAGCAAAATAACCGTCGGATACTCGCTCCCCTGCGATTTATGTACACTCATCGCGTATGCAAGCTGCAATTCATCAATTTCATTAGGTGTATAAGTTACATACTCACCATCAGCACGCTCAGGATAATCAACAGTAACATTGCGGCCATTTATATACACGATCCTGCCAATATCACCATTGAAAACCTCTTTCTCATAGTTATTGCGAATCTGCATCACCTTATCACCGGCCCGCAGAACATTTCCAGGCGTATTGACCTCACTTTTATTCAGCTCCGGAGGATTGATCCGCTGCTGAAGCAAATGGTTAAGGTTCTGAACGCCACAGGGATTCTTATGCATAGGCGATAAGACCTGTACGGACTGCCAGTCACTTTGCTGCGTCAATCTAGCATAAATATTAGCCACATATTCCGCCGCATCAAATTCATTCTCGATCTCTACAAAAGTAAAATCGCTGCTCGGCTCCCACTCAGGCATCTGCCCGCGGTTTATCCTATGTGCATTACGCACAATAGGGCTTATCTCAGCCTGACGAAAAACATTTTCTAATCTTACAACAGGCATTTTCTGCGAACGGATAATATCCTTTAAAACAGATCCGGCACCAACAGACGGAAGCTGGTCGACATCGCCGACAAAAATCAGCCGACAGCCGCCCTGAACCGCTTTCAGCAGATGATAAGTAAGCGTAATATCCAGCATCGAAGCTTCGTCGATTATAATTGCATCGGCATCCAGAGGATCACCGTCATTCTTGCCAAAGTTAAAGCCGCCGCCATTCGGCGTATATTCCAGTAACCTATGTACTGTTACCGCAGGATGCCCGGATGAATCGGCCAACCTCCTGGCAGCGCGTCCCGTAGGCGCTGCCAGGAGTATCCGACAGCCAGCTTTTTCCAGCACTGCCAAAATCCCCTTGATTACAGTCGTTTTACCTGTACCAGGCCCGCCTGTAAGAACAAACACACCATATTTTAAAGAAGCATGAATAGCTTCTTTCTGTGCCTCAGCCAATACAATACCGGCTTCAGACTCCCATTGCCCAATAATCTTATCAACATTGACTTTTTCCAACGCATCAGCCAGATCGCGTAATTTAAGCAGCCTTTTAGAAGTCTGAACTTCCGCCTGATACAAATACTCAGGATAGATCAGCCGTAAACCGCCAACTTCTTCCGTACGCAGCATGTCCTCTGCCAAAAACTTTTGAAAAACATCATTGACAACGCTGCTACTGACCTGCAGTAGCCTCACTGTTTCGCGCAGCAGTAACTCCTCAGGTACACAGGTATGCCCTGCTGAAGCAGCCTGATTTAGCGCATATTCCACCCCGGCTTTAATCCGTTCCTCACAGGCGCCGTCCATCCCGGTCGCCAAGGCAATCTTATCTGCAGTTCTAAAACCGATACCGGTAATATCACTAGCCAGGCTATATGGATTCTCCTGAATCCTTTTCATCGCCGTAGCTCCATATTGCGCCTGCAGCTTCGGTGCATAATTAGCACTGACGCCGTGCGATTCCAAATACACCATCAATTCCCGCATATCCGACAACTCTGCATAAGACATCCCAATAGCTTCGGCCTTCTTTCTGCCGATACCTGAAATCTCGGTCAGCCGATGCGGTGATAAAGATAAAACATCCAGCGTATCTGAGCCAAAATGCTCAACGATACGGGCGGCCATAGTTTTACCAATGCCCCTGACCGCACCTGAAGCCAAAAAACGCTCCACACCATCGGTAGTTGAAGGTTTTATAGCCTGGCAGACCTCAGCACGAAACTGTCTGCCGAACTTGGCGTGTTCGCCCCAGCTGCCGCTGAGCTCTACCGACTCTCCCAAAAAAGGAGCCGGTCCCCGGTAAACGACACTTACCTTACCTTCATGGTCAGTTTTCACCCTGAAAACACTGAACTGGTTATCTTCACTTTGAAAAACTATATTATCAATAACGCCCTGCAATTCTTGCATTATTCCACCACCGTACAAAACAAATGTTCTCGTTTATTATAACACGTTTTCAAATAAAACAAAACTTTTGGCCATATTCTTTTCACACCTGTAACCATGAATAAACTTTGACAGCAAGCTATTTTTTAGCTATAATATATTAAGTTGTTTATACTCCAACCAACATTTTATTTTAAAAATTAAAGCTCGCCTCTTTGAAAGGAGAACTACCTTGAAATCAATTGGAACACAAATAGCTATAGATATGTATAACTGCAGCGATCTGCTTTTAAGCGACGCTTCCGGCGTTCAGGCAACCATTCAAAGCGCAGCCGCAGATTTCGCCATGCAGCCGCGGGAAACCTATATCAACTGCGAAGAAGGCATCAACGAATATTCTGTTTTTTCACATTGCAAGCAAGGTCATGTGACCCTGCATCTATATCCGGATCTTGGCTTTGTCACTATTGATGTTTTCACCTGTTTCAAAGATGCCGACCCAGACGGATTAGCGCGTTTCCTGCGTAATTATTTTGATCCTGACAAATCGAAGATCACTTACCTTGACCGCGGTGATTTCGGCAGTGAAAGCGATATGAAACCACGCCGTAAATCCAACATCAAAACTATACGCCGTGCCCGTACTATCGGTAATAAACTTTCTAAACTTATGATGAAACCACGTTCAATGTAAAAGCTGCCTTCAGGCAGCTTTTTTCTTTTTTTCTGTTCCTAGAGCAAATTCTCTGTTAAAATAATAGGTAAATATATAATTAAACTATTTTGGAGTAAACTATGAAATATATTTTTTGGGACATAGACGGTACGCTTTTGAAAACAGGATTAGCTGGTGTCGACGCTTTGCGCGATGCAATCAAATGCCGCTTTGGCATCGAAAATTTTCAATTCTCTCATCCGCTGGCCGGAATGACAGACTCCTTTATCTTTAAACAAACAATAAAGGATATCAAGGGCAGCTGCAATGCCGCCGACGCCGCAGGCCTTTTGATCCATTATCATCAGCTGCTGGAAAAATATTTGCCCTCGCATCACGGCAGCCTGATGCCTAACGTCAAAGAAACTCTGCAGTATTTTTCCAAGCAGCAGACGAACTATAAAACATGTCTGCTCACTGGTAATACTAGGGCCGGTGCCTTTGCCAAACTGCGTCATTACGGGATCGCACAATACTTCGACAGCCGTTACAGCGCCTGCGGTGAGTTGAGTGAAGACCGCTGTGAGCTTGCAAAAACAGCCTATCAAAGACTTTATTTGCTCGAACCTGACCTTACACCAGACAACGTTATCATTGTAGGTGATACTCCTAACGATATTCTTTGTGCTCAAGCCATAAAAGCACGCAGTTTAATAATCCTTGCCGGTTCTACGTATAACACAGAGGAGCTGAAAAGTTACAACCCTTGGCAAATCATCCCTGAATTGCCTGATGACCCCAGGGATTTTGCAGCTTTACTTGACAAAAACTAACATGTATTTTAAGGAGATAACTATGAAAAATCTTTTCTACGGACTGCTGCTGACTTTACTATTTACTACAACGCCGGCAGCTGCCTATAACAGTTCTGACCTTAACCAGCTCATGAGCAGCGGCAGCTGCGCCTACGGTGATTTATCGGGTGCTGATCTAAGCAGCCTGGATCTTACCGGAGCAAATCTCACCGGCAGTAATTTGACAGGTGCCAGGCTGATTAAAACAAAATTAGCAGGAGCTGTTTTCGATAAAGCAGTACTGACCAAAACTGTGCTGACCGATGCTGAACTTGCCAATACCAGTTTCAAAGCAGCACAGCTGAACTATACAAATTTCAGCGGCAGTGACTTAAAAACAGCAGATTTTACACAAGCAAATGCTTTCAGAGCTAAATTCGCCAACTGCGATTTACAATTTGCCGTCTTTTATCTGACAAATCTTCAGGAAGCAACACTTGACAGCAGTAATTGTCTGGAAGCCGATCTTACACAGGCTAATTTATCTTATGCCTGGCTTTACAACACCAATCTGCACGAAGCCGTCTTGGTCTACGCCAATCTTTTCAACGCCAAAATGAACAATGCTAATCTGAGCAATGCCAATCTTACCGGTGCTACATTGAGTCAGGCTTTGCTACAGAACGCCAATCTTAATAATGCTATGCTGGACAAAGCAGTGCTTGATCAAACCGATTTTAAAGGCGCCAGCATGAACTTTACTGACTTTGGCACAGCCTTTAAAACAGAAGCAATATTTGAATAAATACATAAAATCACCTTAAAATAATTCTTATAAAACTAAAAGTGCAGACCAATATGGTCTGCACTTTTAGTTTAAACAAATTTCATGAATATAATTTCTCCATATTCCCCCGCAAGACATTTACTTTTTCGTGTAAATAAAACCATTTGTGTCTTGCCGGTAAAACAGATAATATTAGCCTTTTATCCTTGCAAAATTACTGTATATATTAAAATGTAGTACTTAAAGCCCCGGTTTCCGCTGCAAACGGAAACCGGAGCCAACACTTATTCCACAGTCAGTCTAACCACCTGACTGTTTTATATAGTTGTCAGACACTGATGTCTTTATTATGAGTAAGCTTAAAGAAGATTAACAGTGAAATAATTGACGTTAAAGTAAGTACTGTTGAGTAAGCTGCCGCATTACCAAAGTTACTGCGAATAACCTCGGTATAGATTGCTACCGTCAGCGTACTGGTTTTACTTGTATAGAGAATGATCGAAGAACTGAGTTCACTGATCAGGGTGATCCAGCTCATAATCGCTCCGGCTAAAACTCCCGGAAGCATCATCGGCACGGTTACTTTCCAGAAGGATTTAAATTCTGTAGCGCCCAGACTGATCGCCGCTTCCTCGATACTGGGACTGATCTGTGTAATGATAGCCGTACTGGAACGAATCGTATACGGCATCCGGCGTATAGCCAGGGAAATAATAATGATCAGCGCCGTACCGCTTAAAATAAGCGGCTGCTTGTTAAATGCATACAGGAACGAGATACCTAAAACCGATCCGGGAATAATATACGGGAACATCGTTACCGTATCCAACACTTCCGTAACGTAGGAACGCTTCCGCACTGTAAGATAAGAAATAAAAATACCCATAAAAACAACGATAAAGATCGCGCAGATACCAAAAAGATAAGTATTGGTAATCGAATTATTGTCTTTAGCAAATAAGGTATTCATATAATTCTGCAGAGAAAAATTACCTGTGTACACAGCACCGCCGCTGACCTCAAGGAAAGATGTAAAAATAACCGTCAGTTGAGGCAGCATTGCCAAGAAAGTAACGCCATAAACAAAAAGATAGGCAAAAATTTTTTTGCTGCCTTTGGCCTCTACAGCTTCCATTGGCTTCAAAGCTGTCATCGAATAGGAATAGTGCCCGGCGATATAACGCTGGAGGAAAAACAGCAGTAAAGTGATAACAATAACGATCACACACAAGGATGCAGCAAAATGGTCATCGGTGCTGACTTCGCCCATAAACTGAGTATAAATCAATACTGGAAAGGTTTTAAACCCTTCCCCAATCAGCATCGGCGTACCAAAGTCAGAAAAAACACGCATAAATACCAGTAACGAACCTGCTAAAAGCGACGGCATAACTAACGGCAGAATAATCTGACGCACACGCTGAAAAACGGTCAGTCCCAGGCTTTCAGCCGCCTCATTCAGCGAATTATCCAGATTCTTCAAAGCCCCAGATACATACATATAAATCAGAGGGAACGACTGCAGAGCAAAAACAAGAACGATCCCTGCAAACCCATAGATACCGTCAAGTTTAACGCCAAAAATCGAATTAATAATCTGTGTTACAAAACCGTTACGTCCTAAAAGCTGAATCCATGCATAGGCTCCAATAAAAGGCGGCGACAAATACGAAATAACGATCAGTATATTAAGGTATTTACTGCCGGGGATTTTGACGCTGCGCAGCACATAAGCCATCGGTAAGCCGATAACAGAAGCAATAATCGTAGAGCATATGGTTACATAAAAACTGTTGACTAATGTACTCCAGTAATATTTCCGTGCAAAAAATTTAGTAAAATAGTCCAGCGTCAGTTTTGATGATTCCGGATCTATCACGCTTTTATATAATATTAAAATCAGCGGATAAACAACAAAGATAATAAAGAAACACAGAATAAGCAGGGCTATGCCCATCCAAAGATTAAATTTTTTGGCAGTATTCATCAGCGGTTCCCCCTAACTATCAGGGGAGTATTCCCATCCTCCGTAAAAACATTGATCTTAGCCGGCTGTACCAGCAAACGTACCGTGGTCTTGTTGGGGATAGTATCTTCAACGCCTGAATTTTGAACTACTTCTATTTCCTGCCCATTTTCCAAACGCATAAAATAATGCGTGGTAACACCTAAAAAGACGCTGTGCTCGACTACGGCAGTCAGCCCATCAGACCCTTTAAGACAGATCTCAAACTCCTCCGGGCGCACAGAAACCAGCACTTTGCTGCCTGCGGATATTTCCGGAATCAAATTATCCATCGGCACTTCATAAGCACCAAAATCAAGTATTTTAGCAGCGCCTGTAATTTTGACTTTCGCTTCCAGAATATTAGAAAGACCTATAAATGTAGCCACAAATACACAGTTCGGACGTTGATAAATTTCTTTTGGCGTACCTATCTGCTGAATGATACCGTTATTCATAATCGCGATCCGATCAGAAACGGCCAGCGCCTCTTCCTGATCATGCGTTACATAAACTGTAGTAATACCTATTTTCTGCTGAATAAGCTTGATGGCATTACGCATCTCGACTCTGAGCTTGGCGTCAAGATTGGACAGCGGTTCGTCCATCAGCAATACCTGCGGGTGAATAACAATAGCTCGAGCCAAAGCAACCCGCTGCTGCTGACCACCGGAAAGTTGCGTCGGCATCCGGTCTTTCAGATGGGCAATCTTTACTGTTTCCAGGATTTCATCGACTAATGCATTCATTTTTTCTTTGGCGACCTTACGGTTTTTCAGCCCGAAAGCAACATTATCTTTAACTGACATATGCGGAAAAATAGCATAGTTCTGAAAGACCATGCCCATATTACGCAAATGCGTGGGTATATCATTAATGATCTGGTCATCTATTTTGATCGTACCGCCTTCGATAGAGTTAAAGCCGATAATCATTCTCAGCAACGTAGTTTTGCCACAGCCGGAAGGTCCCAACAACGTAAAAAATTCTCCGGGCCGGACATCTACTGACAAACCGTTGATAATAGTATCCTTGCCAAACCGCTTAACGACATTATCGATAGTAATCGCTACACTCATAAAATAACCGCCTTTTTATTTTAGTAAGACAAAAGGGGACTCTGCGAGTCCCCTTTGCCATTTATAACATTTACACTTGCTTACATAGATTTTTCCATATGCTCGCTGAACATTTTAGTAATCTTGGCTTTATTTTCGGAAACCCATTTTTCATCATAGTTAGGAGCTAATTTGATTTTATCATTAGGAGTCATATAATCAGCCAAGGTGGCTCCTTTACGCAGTGGACGTACTGTCAGATTCATACCGACAGCATTCTGCACTTTTTCGGAAAGCATATAATCGACAAATTTCTTAGCATTTTCCGGATGCTTACAGTTTTTCAGGATCTGTACGGATTCTCCGGGGAAAATAGCGCCCTCTACCGGGAATACTACTTTTACCTTAGCGCCATTTTTCACAAGATTAGCTGCCGGGTCTTCCCAGGTAAGACCAACGACATATTCGCCGCCGGCAACGCCTTTGTAGACCTGACTGGAGCTATTGCACATTTTACCGCCCAGATTAGCGATAAATTTATCAACATAATCCCACGCTTCCGGAGACATCGGGTCGCCGTTTTTTCCCATCCCATACAGCATTGCCATCAAGCTTTGGAAGGCCGAGCTGGAGTTGACAGGATCGCCGAAAGCGATTTTTCCTTTTAAAGCCGGATTGAGTAAATCTTCGAAACCGTCAATTTTCATGCCGTTAGCAAGCTCAGTATTAACGATCATAACTGTTGGATCAGCAAAGGCCGGTGTAAAAACACCTGCTTTATTTTTTAAAGCCATCCATCATTTTATCGTTTTCAGTGGAAGTATATTCCATAAACAGATCTTTAGAAGAGGACAGCATCGTTTCGTCGGCCGCCCACAAAATATCACCCAGCGGATTATCTTTTTCAGATTTAGCACGTTTAAGGACTTCACCGGTACCTGCTACAACAAGATTCACCTTTATACCTGTATCTTTTTCAAATTGAGGGATAACTGCATTATTCAGCTGCTCGCTGCGGGCAGAATAAACTGTCAGTACTTTTTCCTCCGGGCCTCCGGCTTTTTTCTCTGCCGGTTTGTCACTGCTGCAGCCTGCCGCAACAAGCATCAGTGATGCTAAAACTGCTGAAATGATTTTAGTTGACTTTTTCATAAAAACCCTCCATTCTTGTCCTTTGAGTGAATTTTGTTCTTAATTTTCGCACTTTTCTTACTAATTTGATTATAACCCTTTTACAAAAGGGGGTCAAGCTCAGACACATCATAATACACCACAAATAATTTATGCTATAAAAAAATAGAACTGTCTGCAGATAATTTTACTCAACCAGTAAAAGCCCATATATTTTCAGCTCAGGAACCGCCGCCTGCAGAATTTCCGCCTGATAACCATTATCATTAGCCAAAGCCATAACATCAATTCCGCATGCTTCCAGCGAGGGTCTTGCTTTTGTTGGATTTACACACTGCTTTAAATTACATTCTTTGCACAAACGACAGCGTCCCGCCTTTAAAGCAAAAGCTTTATAATGATTCTGAAGAAAGGCTTCCCGTTCCAGGTTTAATAAAATCTCCAGCAGCCCATTACTCATTGACAGATCGGCCGCAGCAAAATTTTCAACCGCCACCCCATTCAAAGGAAAAGTGTACTGAATGATAATCCCTCTGATAAATTCCTGTAAAAACCTCTGCGTTGCCGCATAATCAGGAACAAATGGCGGACAGCACAATGTTTTTCCATAATTAGGGCAACCAAACTGGCACTTCCAGCGTGTCCAGGCCCCAGTCCTGATACTGGCAACGTCAACTGTTTTTGCGCCTGAAGCGCCTAAAGCCAAAGCTTTTTCAACCAGTTTATGCAGATCATGTTCCAACGCAGTTTTTTGCATACGACGACCTTCTTTCACTCACATATATTATTTTCATATTTTTTTATTATACACCTTAATCATATTCTGATGTTTCTTAAAAACAATGTTCAAAAATTACACTTTCAGCAGTAAAAAAATACATTATAAGTAATTATTAAAAGAATTATAAAAAGCATTTCCCTCGCCAAAGTTTCTTTGCTATAATCTAGTCAATATCGTTAAGGAGGCATCACCCATGACAACAGCTTTCGATAAAGACCTAGAACTTATTTTTCAAAAACTGACTTCTGACCGACAAGTTAAACAAGCTTTAGATTTTTTAAAACAGGATGCGCCCAATACTATCGCACAGCAAAAAGAACTGGTAGTCATAGAAGCGCCAACATTTCAGGAAAAACAACGCAGCCTACACTACGCTCAAATGCTGAAAGCTGCCGGTCTGCAGGATGTGACCATAGATGAAAAATTTAATGTTTACGGAAAAATCTACGGCAGTGGTAAAACCGGTAAAAGCGTTCTTCTTGAAGGGCACTTAGATACAGTGTTCTCCTTTGGTACCGTTACAGATGTTATCGAAAAAGACGGCAAGCTTTATGCTCCAGGTATTTGCGATGATACCAGAGCTTTAGCGGCAAATCTTTCAGTTATCAGGGCTTTGGTCAACAGCGGCCTGCGCCCACATCATGATATTATGATTGCAGGCACTGCGGCAGAAGAAGGCCTGGGAGCTATGAGCGGCATGAAATATTTGGTTAATAATAAAGCTGAGGAAATACTCGCAGCCATTTCGATCGACGGTCCCAGTAATGATGTAATGTATTTTAATGCTACGGGCATGATCAATTATGACGTCACCTATACAGGTCCCGGCGGTCATGCTTATCTGGCTTTCGGTACTCCCAGCGCAGTGCAGGCTATGGGACGAGCCATCGCCGCTTTAAGCGATATGCAGGTGCCTGAAACTCCTAAAACTACTTTTACAGTCAGCCTTGCCAACGGCGGGCAGGCCATCCACGGCATTGCTCAAAGCGCTAATTTTAAAATCAATATGCGTTCCGACAGCGCTGAAGTTCTGGCGCAAATGGAACAGCAGGCACTCGCGATTTTCCAGCAGGGTGCCGACGCAGAAAATGCCCGCTGGCAGAAACCCGGCGCTGTAAAAGTTACTTTCAGTAAAATCATGGACGTCCCCGCCGGCAGCCAATCCGAAAGCTGCCGTATGGTCCAGGCGGCCAAGCTGGCAACCTTAGCCTGCGGCATCACGCCGCAGCCGCGTTTAGGTGGCTGCACCAACAGCAATATGCCGATCGCAATCGGCATTCCGGCTGTTACATTAGGACGCGGCGGCGCTGAATATGGGACCCATACCGTAGACGAATGGTTTGACCCAGCCGGAGTATATGTATGTGAACAAAAATCACTGCTGCTGCTTTTGGCTTTAGCAGGTTTGACTGACGTTACTGCTGCTCCACAACTTTAACGGCTGCTTCAATCAACACAAAAAGCTCTGACATTAGTCAGAGCTTTTTGTGTTGATGTGTAAGTGTCCAAACTCAATGGGAGGATCAAAATATCTATATATCTATCGTCTGAAGCCATGCTTCTATTGCTTCCAAAATTTGCTGAAAGTTATGCTGCAGTTTTGCGATATCGTCAGAGTCCGCATCATCTATATGCAAGCCTGCCGTTACGGCAACATTAGTATTAAATTTACTCGCCAGGCGCAAAGCCGCCTCTCTGGCAGGCAAATCATCCTTATGTCCCAGACGGCATAAAACAGAGGCACTGGCGGAAATCTCAGCAGTATTTTTCAAACTTGGCCTGGGAGAAGCCAAGGCTGCAGCACCAATATGCGAAGCCTCGCCTCCGCCAATCACTACTGCGATATCTTTACCGCATAAAACCACACATGCCGTAACTGTATAAGGTTTGTCCCCCTCGCTTAACGTTACTGTCTGCATATGTCTTCTCCCTGCCATGAGACAAATTTCTGATACTCGATCCCAAACTGCATCAAAATCTTACCGATAATATGATCGATCTGCTGTTCCAGTGAATTGGAGCCATTATAAAAAGTAAGCATCGGCGGTACTATAGCGCAGCCGTTATCAGCACATTCTTTTATATTGCGCAGATGGATACGGCTCAACGGCAGCTCGCGCGGTACTAAAACCACCTTACGGTTTTCTTTAAGACAGACATCAGCCGCACGCAGCAGCAGATTTTCTGCAAACCCTGAGGCTATCCCGGCAACGGTTTTCATACTGGCGGGAATAATTATCATACCATCCGTAACAAAAGAACCGCTGGAAATACTTGCTGCCAGATTTTTATTACTGTGAGTAAAATCGGCCAGTTCTGCAAGTCTGCTGATTTCTATATTAGTTTCACATTCAAAATTCTTAACAGCACCTTCCGTAATTATCAGATGCACTTCCATATCAGGCAGCTGCTTTAGAGCCTTGAGCATCTGATAACCCATAATGACACCGCTGGCACCGGAAATTCCTACAATCAAGCGCATAATAACCAACCTTTCTTAAACTTACTTTTTAAGACAAATCACCACAGACCGATTACTTTCCACCAGGGTACAGCAACGCCGACAGTAATAATGAACAGCACGATCGTAAACGGTACACCGAATTTGATCGTTTCTTTTTCCGTATACATACCGTTGTCTTCACCTACGCCGACCAAAATCGCCAGATTATGGAATGGCAGTATAAAGTGAGCGTTGATAGCAATATAGGCAATCATAACAGGAATGATCGTACTGATACCCATTGAGCCCGTAAAGGCCAGCATCGCCGGGATAACGCTCCCCATAACTGCGATAACGCTGCCGAACAGCATATGGATAGCAATAGAAACGGCTGTAATAAATGCGGCCAGGATGAACATATTTTCCGGCACACTGCTTGGCAATACAGTTTGCGCTATCCATGTATTCATGCCTGTAGCACCGCCCACACGGCCAATAGCGACAGCAGCTGTCAAAAAGATCAGTGTTTGTACCGGTACACCACTCCAGCTTTGCGGAGTCAAAATGCCGCCGATCTTAGGCATTGCCATCCCCATAGCAATAAATAACGTTACCCAGCCAATATCAATGCCATGCAGCGTGTCAGTCATCCAGAGGATAATAGCCAGTGTTACCCAAACGGCAGTACGTAATTCTTTGCCGCTCATCGGTCCCATAGCTTCCAGCTTCTCTAAAATTTCAGTTTTATTGACATTGACCTCTTTGGTTGGCTTGAACATAAACAGTATCATAACCATTGTAATGATACTGGTAACGATCATTGGCAGACCCATAACTTCGAACCATTTGAGCCAGCCTACCGGTTCCGGGTCACAGCTGGCAGCCGCCAGTGGATTGATCGACGCATCACCAGTCAGAAAGATCATGGAAACCGGGATAGAAGCCGTAAAAACAGTAAAACCGATCTTAACCGCGTCTTCACGGGGAATGTCCGCGCTTTTTACCACAACAGCCATGACCGACATAATGAGAAAAGCGCGCGGCCAGGGATGCGGAATCAATAAGGCCAGAATGAACGTCAGAGCAAAGATAGAAACGATAATACTTTTAAAAGACGAAACATATTTTACGATGAACTTATAAGCGATCCTCTCACCTAAACCTGATTCTTTCACCGCCACCGCAATAAGATAAGCGCCGATGATCAGATACATCATAGAAGTAGTCCAGGTAGAAAAAATCAATGTTGTTGGCGCAACTTTAAAAACTGCTAAAAGCAAAAGATACAGACCTGAGACATAACCGGGCTGAGCAATACCAAAAGCCCAGAAAATCACTGTCATCAGAGAAAAGGCCATACACATCTGTCCTGTGCGTTCCAAGCCGGGAATGTTAGCAAAAAAGATGACCACAGCTACGATGATACCTAAAATAAAACCTATAATCGGTTTATTCTTTCCCATAATTGTCCTCCTTAAAAATATCCAATCAAAGTCAGATAATGTGGTTAAGGCGTTTAAAACGCCTTAACCAGCAGAATCATTCAATCCTGTACGGTAAAATCAGGCAAGAATTTTTTTACATCGACTTCCATAAATTTTGCGCGTTGGAATCTTGCTTTCTGATTAAACGGAACTGTCGCGTCATAAATAGTTTTGCAGGCAATACCATGATCGCGGATCGACCAGCTGCAGGCAGGATCATTAGACGGATCAAGCGGATGGCAGCGTACGCCGGGGATTGTTACGATATCGACATCGGCCTGCATTCTGGTAGTCATCGCCCATAGCACATCGTTAGTATCAAAAATATCGACATCTTCATCAACTAAAATCACCTGCTTCAATTCCGGGAAAGCAGAGAAAGCAAGCAGCGCAGCCTGACGCTGACGACCCTCGTCACTGGGAACGGTCTTTTTGAACTGGATAACGGCAATAAATTTACCGCCGCCGGAGGAATGTGCATAAACATTTTGTACACGGCCCGGCATAGCTCTTTCCACCATATCAAGGATCGACGCCTCAGTCGGGATACCGGCCATGCTTACATGCTCTTCGGAAGGTCCAATGCAGGTTTGCATAATCGGATTTACTCTGTGAGTAACAGCTTTTACTTTGATAACAGGTAATTCTGCATTGGCAGGCCCGGTATAACCGGGAAATTCCGGCATCGCTTTACCGGTATTGGAATTCTGGTCCTCGCGAACGCGCGCGCCTACCAAAAGCTCGCCTTCGATGACGTATTCGGCGTTGGCGATACATTTTTCATCGATCGTCACACAGGGAGCTAATTCAACAGCCTTACCGCGGATTGCTCCGGCAATAGATAATTCATTGAAGCCAAGCGGAGTTGTCGGCGGCTCAAAGCAGGAAGCGATCTCAATAGCCGGATCGACACCGATACTGATGGAAATTGGCAGCGGTTTGCCTAAAGCTTCGGCCTTTTCACGGAAAGCGCCCAAATGCCGGGCCCCCGGTGTGAAAAACATGGAAATTTCGTCTTTGCTCTGCAGGCAAAGTCTATGGATCGTAACGTCAGATTCACCGGTTTCGACATCGGAAGCATAGCACATACCCAAAGTTACATACGGTCCTGCATCTTCCGGAGTATTTGTAGGAGCCGGGATCAATTTACGGATATCAAAGCCTTCGTCAGTAGCCAGATGCACGACTTCCTGGCATTGAGCTTTCGCTTTATCAACGACCACTGGAGCAATGGCATTTTTTACAGCGTCACGCATCATAAAACCTAATTTTTCAGGTTTACTATTCAAAAGATAGCCTACACGTTTACGGCTGGCTAATAAACCAATAACTACTTTTGCACCTTGGTGTCCTTTCACATTTTCAAAAGTCATAGCCGGCCCCGTTTTAGTAGGACGGGCAACAGTGCCGCCTGCACCCACATAACGATAAACGCCAGCCAGTTCTGCAGAAGGGTCAACCTCTACATCAGTATGTACCATTTGTCCGGGAATGCTTTCCAGTAATTCCAACGCAGATCTTAAATCAATAACTTCTTTAGTCATAAAAATAACCTCCTGACTTTTTGTTGAGTGTTACCTCACAATTTGATAATAGATTGTGGTGTAACAATACAGTCAAGAGGTTTTTAAAAAAATTTTTATTTATTTTTTTAAGGTAACAGGAGCCTGCAGCATACAGAAATCTACGCCTGTTTCCTGCTTATAAAAGGTAGTATCAAGCAGACACACGTCGATGATATCCCCTGCCAGTTCATAATTATTTTTAGCCAGCCACTGCATCAGCTTTTCCAGATGCTCAGTATCATAAGGCATACCATACTTATACATGCACACATATTCTCCGGCCGGGATCGTAAGTGTATTTTCGTGCTCCTTGTTCCATACCGGCAAAAATATACAGGACCCGGCTCCCTGAAGCCACTTATTTTTTTCCACACCAGACTTTTTGATGATAGAACCAAAACCGCCTGACGGAACCATTTCACGTTCAAAGATACGCTGCCACAAATCCATTAATGTCGTGTGCAGGTTATCTTTATCAATAGGCTGCAGCCACTCTTTAAAAATCGCCTGACGTGCATCTATATAGCGTACAAAAGGCAGCGACATCCTCATCATCCCTGCATCTACGGCTTCTTCATACAGATCAATCCTTTGATTGAGGTATTCGCGCAAAGTATTGAGCTTGGCAATTTGATTCATAATATACTGTTTTTGTTTCTCCAAAAGATACATTTCGTTTTCCGGCGTCCGTTCCTGAAAATGCTGTTGGATATCTTTCAGACTGATTCCCAACGATTTAAGGAAACAAATCTCTCGTAAATATGGTATCTGGTGTTTACAATAATAACGGTAACCGTTGGTATCGACCTTCGCCGGCTTAAATAAATCAATATTATCGTAATGAATAAGGGTCTGTCTGGTAATTCCGTGCAGTTTTGCCATTTCGCTTATAGAAATATAAGTGCTCATCAAGACCACCTCACCCCATTTTTTTATATTATATAATAGTTTAGGGTGTATTGTAACAATACAGTTTATGAAAAACCTATTCCAAAATAAAAACCCTCTGACCTAAGTCAGAGGGTTTACTGTCAGTTTGGTAGCGCCAACGAGAATCGAACTCGTGATTTCGCCTTGAGAGGGCGACGTCTTAGCCGCTTGACCATGGCGCCATTGGCTCCGGGACTAGGGCTCGAACCCAGACAAGATGATCCAGAATCACCTGTGCTACCATTACACCATCCCGGAATTGTGTTGAACACAAGGGTTATTATAACTCACTTTGCCGCGATTGACAAGTACTTTTTTTACTTTTTCTTACATTCCCTTATTATAAGTGAACGTATCCAGAGTTTCATTGATCTTTTTAGCCAAAGATTCCGGCAGTCCTTCAATATTGACGTTGAGGAATCCGCGGACGATAGTAGCAGTAGCTTCTTCTTCGTCCATTCCTCGCGCCATCAGATACTCGATCTCTTCAGGAGCGATGCGGCCCACAGCAGCCTCGTGGCTGAGCTCGGCATTACCTGTAAATGCATCCAGCTCAGGTATGGCAGAAATATAACCTTTATTACTGAGCATCAAGCCATTACATTCCAAATGGGCACGAATGCCTTCGGCACGACCTGTAAGATTGCCGCGGTTGATGATCTCACCGCCGGTAGAAATAGTACGGGTCACGATTTCGGCACGGGTACCAGGCACCTCTAACAGCGCCTTGCCGCCGATATCAAGATGCGACCCCTCCGGTGCCACTAAAATAGAATTTAAGCGTGCCACAGCGCCTTCGCCTACCAGCTTGGTAGTAGGATACATCTGCACATCTTTTACTTTTTCCATGCAGACATAATTAGAAATAAACTGGCCGCCTTCTTCGATGATCGTTACGCTGCGAGGACGCACAGCAATGTTTTCGCCCCAGCTGTGGATCATGGTAAAGGTCAGCTTAGCATTTTTTTCAACATAAAATTCACTGATACCGATATGCACGCCTTTTTCAACACCGGGATCACTGGCACAGCCAGAGATGATATTAAGCTCAGCGCCTTCTTCTACAATAACAATGTTATGAACACGCTGCAGCTGCTCCTCGTGACCGATAAAAACGCAGGCCTGCAGCGGAGCTTCTATCTTCTGCCCGGCTTTGACTCTGATAAAATATCCCTGTTCCTGCTCCAATGCAGTTTTAGCAGTATATTTATCAGTATCTGCCTTCACGGCATTCCACCAGTATTTTTTGACAAGTTCAGGATATTTTTTAGCGGCGGCGCCGGTATTCATCAATTCCAGCGGCAGCTGCGGCTTTACTTCGGCCTCAATAGGCGCATTGTCGACCTGAATAAAGCTGGCGCTGCGATTCTCCCGCTCCAGATCGATACCAACATGCTCCAGCCGTTCTTTCCCTGCTGCTGAAAGCTCGGCGGTACTTTGCACATGCTGTTCGTTATTATCATCAAATTTTTCCAAATCGATATCATTGCCAAAAGCAGCTTTTTTAACCAGCGCTTCCTGCAGATTTACCTGTTCACTCATTTCATTCCCCTCCTGCAGCCGCCATTCACACATTTCTCATAACCGGTCTTGCTGATACAGCTCAATACATCCAAAGGATCGCCGCTGGTACAGCTTAAAGTGCCTTGATACAAAATATGAGCATGCGAAGCCGGCACATACTTCAAAATATGCCCGACATGAGTAATAATCAAACCGCTGCGCTGACTGCTGAGCGGATTATAAGTGTCACAGTCAAGATTATGAGCACAGCAGGGTTTATCACAGCCGGTGCCGCCACAGGGCTCGTTATGCAGAATGTAGTTGGCAGCCCGTCCTACAAGTGCGATATTTTCCACGTCGACACCTGATTCAGGTTCATCTAAAAGCAGCAGCTCAGGTTTTTGCGCCATCAGCTGCAGAAGCTCGGAACGTTTCAGTTCACCACCGCTGAAACCTTCATTGACACTGCGGTCGAGAAAATCAGCCAAACCCATCCATCTTGCCATTTGCTCCGTTTCCTGAGGCGTAGCTCCACAGATCTCAATCATATGGCGCAGCGACAAGCCGCGGATCGTCGGCGGACGCTGGATCATTACGCCTACACCTAAACGAGCCCGCTCATAACAAGGAGCTTCGGTAATATCATGACCTTTAAAATAGATTTTACCGCTTAATACCTCATAACGTTCAAAGCCCATGATCGTCCCGATCAAAGTAGATTTACCGGTACCGTTAGGCCCGAATAAAACATGGACCTCACCCGGTTTAATGTGCAGGTTAATATCGTGAAGAATCTGTCTGCCTTGTACGGCAACAGACAGATTTTCTATTTTCAGCATAATTGTATCCCTCTTTCCGAAATTTTTACTGATTTATTATAACATACAATGCCAGCAAAAACCATACTCTAATTGTAGGAATTAAATCATCACACTTCCTGCGCAAGATAGAATTTTCAGACTTACTGTGTTAGAATAATCTTATTCAAACATTTGGGCAAGCACTATCCGGCAACTCAAACTATAAATTTACAGGCAGGCACGTGGAGGTTCTATGCATCAGTATTTATTTCACATCGGCGATTTTCCTATCCGTATGTACGGTTTAGTTCTCTGTATGAGCATTTTTTTAGCAACTGGTGTTGCTTACTTTCTGGCCAAACAGGATGGCCGCTGGCAGCAGCATATCCTGGACATTGGTATTTACGGCGGCTTTGCCGGTTTGATCGGCGGACGCCTCTGGGATGTATTCTTTTTCGACTGGGATTATTACCAGCATCATCTGCTGGAGATACCTTTTGTCTGGCAAGGCGGCATGGCAATACAGGGAGGCGTCATCGCCGGCGTTCTGGCAGGCATCTGGTACTGTAAACGGCATCAGATCGACTGGCTCGCTTTAGCCGATATCGTCTGTCCCGCAATTTTGATCGGTCAGGCAATCGGCCGTATGGCCAACCTGCTGAACGGCGATGCTTTCGGAACGCCTACAGGCAGTAATTTTGGTCTTTTATATCCGGAAGGTACGCTGGCTTTTAAAACCTATGGCGCCGTTCCTTTATGGCCAGCCGAGGTTTGGGAAGGCCAGCTGGATATCGTTATCTTCGCGCTCCTGCTTTTATTCCGCACTACTGATCACGCTAAAGGGCAGGCCATGTGTCTGTATGTAATGCTGTATTCAGCTGTACGCTTTGGTCTGGAAATGCTGCGCGGCGATTATGTCGAGCCCTTCTTATTTGGTTTAAAATCGGCCCAGGCTACCAGCCTTTGTTTTTTCCTGACCGCTTTAGGCTTCTTCCTCTATTTTGGCTGGCGTGAAAAACACACTGAAGCTGTACCGCAGATAACTAATAAAAAACGCAGTAAAAAATAAAAATGCACATATTAAAAAGAGGCCGGCTATATGCCGGCCTCTTTTGTTTAATAGAATAACATAAAAACAAAACGCAGCAGGAACATCGCGCTCAAACCACGCACCAACCAGGAAACCTCTGACCATTTGCCTACTGCCAATTTAACAAAGCTGAACATAATAAAACCGATCGCAATACCATCGGCGATATTATAACCGAAACACATAATCATCATTGTAAAATACGCAGGCACGGCAACTTCCAGATTCCGCCAGTCAATATCGCCAATATCCGATGCCATCATAATACCGACCATGATCAGCACCGGAGCAGTAGCCGCAGCAGGCACCATACCCAGCAGCGGCGCCAGAGATACGCTCAGCAGAAATAATAATGCCGTTACAACAGAAGCAAAGCCTGTCCTGGCGCCTGCCGCCACACCTGTGCTAGACTCGACATAAGTCGTTACCGTCGATGTTCCAAAAAAGGCTCCCATCACGGTAGCAGTCGCATCTGCCAATAAAATCCGTTCGCCATTGATGATATTGCCATCCTCATCAACAAGATTAGCCCTTGAAGCAGTCGCCAGCACAGTACCGATCGTGTCAAACATATCGGCGATCGTCATTGTGATCATCACTGAAAACAATGAAAAAATCATAACTCCGACTCCCTTAGAAATATCAAACAGCTGCACAAAACCGCTCAGGCACTTGCCAAAAGTTTCACTCAAATCACCAATAGGCATCGAACCTGGCAGATGCAGCCCCAACTGCCAGCCGCTGAAAAATTGCAGATAACAACCCAACATCGAAGTAATAATAATACTGAGCAGCATCCCGCCTCTTGTCCCGCGCAGTAAAAAACCGATATTCAGAAAAATCCCTACCAATGCCAGCTTCGCTGAATCATTGGCAAAAGTCAGCGCAGGAATGATACTGCTGTCCAGTTTCATGCTGTCACCCAACGGGATAAAACTTCCCGGATTGGCTGAAAAGCTAAGCAAGGATGCATTTTTTAAACCGATGTACAAAATGAACATCCCTATACCGATGCCGATCGCTTTTTTCAAATGCATCGGTATTTCCGAAATGATCCTGCTGCGCAGTCCGGTAACAGAAACCACAACAAAAATAATACCTGACAGCAGTACCGCTCCCAAGCCCTGCTCCCAGGTATAACCCATGGCCCCGCATAAAGTATAGGCAAAGAAGGCATTAATCCCCATTCCCGGAGCCAACCCAAAAGGAGCATTGGCGTATAAGGCCATCAGCAGTGTACCTGCAGCCGCAGCCAGGCAGGTGGCCAGCATTACCGTACCTTTATCCATACCGGCAGCAGCCATGATCTGCGGATTGACGAAAATGATATACGCCATCGTCACAAAGGACGTAATTCCTCCGATCGTCTCACGCTGCCAAGTGGTTTTACGCTCCTGAAACTTAAAAAAACTTGCTACAAAATCATTCATTTGCCGCTTCCTCCGGTCATTTTTACATTTCACAAACTGTTCAAAGGTTTGCCCTTTTTCTGTCAAATGTCTGTTGTATACTTAAAGCATAGCAAGTGATGAACTTGCTACACCCTTCCCATCAAATTCATCATAAACAGCTTTCCTATGGAGAAACCGTTCGCTACCATCCCCAGCGAACGGTTTTCTCTTTGTCCGCAGAACACTGAAAATAAAGTCGTGCCGTATAGCACGACTTTATTTTTTTACGGCTTCAGCAACGGCTTTCATACAGGATACCAAAGATCCTTTTTCACGATGATGATTGATACACTCGCAGCACTTGCCATGACGCACACAGTCCACCATTTTACAGGTACAGTTGGCTTCGTTGCAATTCACCATTTTCATACCTCCCCTGATACTGATTTATCTATATCTGCGTAAAGGACACAGAACCTCTGCATATTTACCCTTGGCATTCTGCAGAGTAATGTTAACAGCCCACATAGGCATTCCAGCATCATCCTCAGTATGCGTACACTGAAACAACCGCTTCCCGCCAATAAATTTAATGATATCTTCCAATTCCAAAAGCAGAACCAAATCCTCACGACTATAGGCATCCAGCCCCTCGTCTGAAAAAAAGACTGTCGCTACTACCAGCTCGTCCATCTGCCAGCATTCCAGGACGTAGGGCCTGCCGCCAATGATCGAGCCTTTGTAATAACCGATATCAAGCACACCGTCAGCATCCGGTTCGTAGGGGGAAGGGATATATTCACTTCTATTGGGAACAGGGAATTTTATTGCTTGCATAATACACTCCTAGATTATTTGTATTGATTCAGAACTTTTTTACAATATTTGACAAAATCTTTTTTGACATTTGCAGGCTCCGTCACTTTAACTTTATTTCCAAAGCCGAACATCCAGCCGTAAAAAGCCTGGTCAACAACGGCAGTACCTTCGATGACACTTGTTTCTTCCTTACTTTTTTTCACTTTACTGTCAGCCAGATATTCAAGCACGACCGGCACTATTTCGTTACTGCAGCGTAATTCAACGGGACATAACAACTCAGCATCATCATATTTCTGTGCTTTCAAGTTTTCTCTCAATGTTTCGGCCTGATACCTGCTGGCTAACCGAGCCAGCTTGTCTACCAGCTTCTGGGCCTTATTTTGGGTAATAGCAGAAGATTTAACCACTGCTTCTGCCAGCAGCTGCAGCTCAGACAGCGTAAAAAGCCTGCTGCCAATTCTATAAATATTGGCTCTGCTGCGTGTAGCAATAACATCCAAGCCAAAAGCCTGCAGTGTAGCGATATCGTCATACAAGCTTTTCCGTTCGGCAGGTATTTCCAGCTCTGCCAATCTTTCGATCAGCTGCTGTACTGTAAGTACATGCTTTTCGTCAGTTTCTTCAAGCAGAATCTGCTGCAGATACAGCAACTTTGCTTTTTGATTTGCTTTTTTTGACATAATCCGCACCTTCTTTTCGGAAATGCTTATAATTCCACTAAATACTATATTAGCCACAAAAACTCTTTTCCCTGCCGTAGCGGTAATTTTTTTACAAAAAAATACTCTGGCCTCAGCCAGAGTAGAAAATATTCTATCCCTGCACAATATACCAGCCTTTATTTTCTCCGGCCAGCAGCAAATAGGTATCGGCATTGTCCATAAAGCCCTGTAAGGCTTTTCTCTGCACAACGACCACGTTATCTTTTACCCCTGCATAGCTTTTCAGCTCGGCATAGGGCATAACGTTTTTACTGCTCCAGCTGAAGGCTTTAGGTTTGAAGCCTTCGATCTCGTCCTGCGGCAATAATTTTACCAGTTTCTTCCCGGAATAAAATACCGCTGATGTCGGATATTCGCCATACAATCCGATTTCAGCCTTCTCAGGATACTTGTTCTGCAGCTGCAGTGCCAGCTGCTTGCCTGAACGCAGGCCGCTCAACGGCACTGCCACCGTGGGAATCAGCGCCAGATTGAAAAACAGAGCCATTGCGGCAACAGCTGCCGTCAGATATTTTTTATTACAGCTTTTAACAGCATACACCAGCCCAAGGCCTGCCAGTGCTGTCAGCAACACTAAAAATTCATCCTGTACCGGAGCTATGCCCTTAAAACGACACCAATAAACTGCTCCTGCTAAAACAGCGTAAAATAATCCGTGGAACAGCAAATAGCCGCGGCTGAACACTCTGGAACCTTTGACCGCCAAGTAACGGCCTAACAGTAACGCTGCCGGAAACAAAAGCGGGTATGTATAAGTGATATACTTTGTAGCCATATTCTGAAAAAAAACAAACACTATAGCCGCCCAGAGCAACAGAAACACAGTTAAATCATCAGGCCGCTGCCAGCTTCCCTGTTTTCTGAATTTCTGCCACAGACACTGCGGCAGAAACCCGCTCCAGGGAAACAAAGCCAGAATATTTACAAGAGTATAATAATAAATGACATTGTCACGGGGGTGTTCGGAAACAGTAGCCCGCAGCAAGTTATGCGTTCCCAAAAAAGTTTTTGTAAAAGCATCGCCATGTAAACTGATCATGGCCAGATACCAAGGCAGCCCTATGATCAGAAACAGCAAAGTACCGCTGCAGAGCTTCATTTGTTTCAATTCCTGCCAGCTTTTAGTAACAGCCAGAAACAGAAATATGATAAGCCCCGGCAGCAAAAAACCGATTGGCCCTTTGGTCAGCGTTGCCAAAGCGGCGCCGGCATACATCACGTAATAATACTTTTTCTGCGGCGTACTGTAGCCCAAATAAAAGAAAAGCAAGACCGCGCTGAAAAAGAAAAATAAGATCGCATCAGTGATGACTGATTTGCTGATCAGGAAAAATTCAACTGATGTTAAAAGCACTAAACCACTGTAAAAAGCAGTTTTATCATCAAAAAGTTTTTTTGCGCCCCAGATAAGCAGCCCCAGAACTGCCAAACCAAAACAGGACGGAAAGAAACGGGCAGCGAATTCGGTAAAGCCGAATATTTTGAACCCCAATGCCGTCAGCCAGTAAAAAAACACCGGTTTATCAAACCAATATTGTCCGTAAATCTGCGGCGACAGCCAGTCTCCCGATACCACCATCTCCTTAGCGGTCAGCGCGTAATTTGACTCTACCGAGTCTGTGATCAGTAAAGATCCGTTAAACACAAATAATAGCAATAATGCAGCCAGCCAAAAAACAGTCCAACTTTTCCTGCTCATAAAAAACAACTCCTTGCCTTTATTTCAGCCTTATCATAAAAAATGCGGCTGAAAATAACCTGAAACAAGGAGTTGTTATTTTTAATATTGTACCGTTAATGGCAGCTTGACAATAAAGCTGCTGCCGCCATTTTTTTTACTCTCAACTTCAATCGTCCCATGATGCTGCTCAACGATCAGCTTGGCAATCGGCAATCCTAAGCCAAAACCGCCTTCAGCACGCGTCCTTGCTTTATCGACCCGGTAAAATCTTTCAAAAATCCGCTCGATATCTTGGGTATCAATGCCAATGCCTTCATCCTCGACCTTGATAACAAGCTGGCGGTTTTGCCGCAGTGCACTGACTGTGACCGTCCCTCTAGCCGAATACTTGATAGCATTATCAACTAAAATCGTCAGCAGCTGTTCCAAACGCATCCGGTCGCCCCAAATGATCAAACGTTCCTGTGCCAGCCGCTGCTCCAGCTTTAAGCCCTTCTGTTCTGCCAGCATACTTAAAGTACCAAGTGTCTGCTCAAACAGCACGTTAAAATTGACCTGCTCCAGTTTAAGATCACCGGCGCCAGCGTCATTGCGGGCCAGTGACAGCAACGCTGCAACCAGATTATTCATCCGTTTTATTTCTATGCGCATTGTTTTCAGAGTATCGACAGTAAATTCACTAAAATTACTGTCCGTATCCCCTTCCATACCCTCTGCGGCTATCCCCATTACTGTAAGCGGAGTCCGCAGTTCATGTGAAGCATCGGCAACAAATTCACGCTGACGTTTAAACATTTCCCTGATCGGCTTAATACTACGCCCTGCCAGGTAATAACCGACGCCGGCTCCGCAGCAGATAAAAAACAGGCTCATCAGAACAAGCCAGAGGATCTCGCCCTTTTCTTCATAATAATAGTCGCTCAAATCCTTAAACATATATAAAGTTGCAACACTGGCATTTCCGTCCAGTATCTGATCCCTCCCAATAAGGTAGATCCACAGCCGGTCATTTGCATCGCGCAAAGTTACCCATTTTACTTTTCTGTCATGCTGCGGCCACTCACTGCGCAGTGCCAGTAATTGTTGACCAACGGGACTGCCGCTGACCTGATCGTGCAGCAGCACATCCGAACCCGGCTGCAGCATATAAGCCAATTCCCTGCCGACTTCAATAGAGTGCTTGGACACCGGCAATTCACCGCTTGCTACAAACTCCTCCCCTTCATGGATGATCAGTTCGCGCATCTCCTGCTTTTCATGCGTCAGCACAGAATGACCCAACAGAATAATGCAGCCTGTAACGATCATTACTACTAGCAGTGAAAAAATACCTGTATAAATAATGGTGAGCTTTAAACGTAATTTATCAAACATCCTCTACCTCTAACATATAACCGACACCACGAACAGTCTTGATCAGGCTTTCTGCTCCGATAGATGCCAATTTCAATCGCAGCGAACGGATATGCACATCCAGATTATTTTCGGTAACATCGCAGTCTATACCCCAGACACGTTCCAAAAGCAGCTCCCTCGGCAAAATCTGCCCTGCATTGATCAATAACAGTTCCATCAGCTTAAACTCACGTGGGCGCAGCTGTATCTTCTTGTTTTTATAGCCTACAGTATAGTCTTTAACGGCTAAGGTAACACCTTTACAGACATAATCCTCCTGCTTATAGCTGCCCTGACGGCGCACCAAGGCATGCAGCCTGGCCAACAGCTCGGCCATTTCAAACGGCTTGACCAAATAATCATCGGCGCCTTCGTTAAGGCCGACCACCTTATCTTCCACACTGTCACGAGCTGTCAGCAGCAAAATTTTGCCCTGGTATTCTTCTGCACGCAGACGTTTACACAAAGCTATGCCATCAAGCTTCGGCATCATCCAGTCCAAAATCAAAACATCATAGCCGTCACGATAACACTGCTCATAAGCAGCCTCGCCGTCTTCCACCCAGTCAGTTTTGATATTTTCCTTTTTCAGCAGATTCTGCAGTAGTCGTCCCAGATTTTTATCATCTTCAGCTAACAGTATTTTCATTGCGTTCACCTCTCTGGCAACTTATACTATACCCATATTAAAATTAGCTGAATTTGCGATAAATCCTGCAAAAAAAAGGACGCCGCAGCGTCCTTTTTTAAAAAATTATTCGGCTGTATCTGCCGCAAGCTTTTTACCCGGCTGCAGCACAGCTACAACGGCGTAAGTCAAAATGCAGGCAAACCATTCCATATAAATAACATTCGGGAAAATACGTACTGCCGGTACAAACTGCCACAATACCAGCATGATAAAACCGACCAGCAGTGTCCAGAAACCGGCAGCCTTACAGCTGTACTGCGGGAAAAACAACGCCACAATAACAATAACACTGAAAGCAGCCGTCAGGCTGAGACCAATCATGATCGTTCCCAAAATGCTGGAAACACCCATCGCCATACCCAGCGTCAGTACGCCGGAGATCACAATGCACAGACGCATCATCGTCAGCTGCTTGGCATCTGAACATTTAGGGTTGATAAAACGTTTATAAATATCGTTGGAAAACAGAGTACCCGCTGAAAGCAGCAGGTTACAGGCAGTTGAAACATCGGCCGCCCACAAAGCAGCCAGAGTAACGCCCGCCAGTACAGGCTGCAGCCCGACAATGACCTGCGGCAAAGCCAAAGCTGCCTGAGCGTCAGGATACATGGATTTGGCACAAATACCCAGCAGTGCCGCCAAAACGCCTACCGGAAGCATGATAATACCGCCCCAGACAAAGCCTTTTCTTGCAGTAGCGGCATCTTTAGCACCCAGTGAAATCTGCAGAATACTCTGCAGCGACAAATTCACTGTAACCAAAGTAATTACCCAGCTGGCAATCGTTTTCAGCCCAACCCCTTCGGTAAAGCTGAACCAAGGGACGTTAGCGGGCAGTGTCTTGGCCAGAGTATCAATGCCGCCAACCTTATCCAACTGATAAAGGTAGCTACCACGATCCCAAAATAAATCAAAATAATGTTTAGAACATTTGTCAATGAAGCCGACCACATACCGCCGATAAAGGTGATACTGATAAAAGTAATCGCGCTGACCAGCATACCTGTTTTAAAATCAAAAACCTCTGGCATGATAGCATGCAGGATACTGCCGCCGGCGATATATTGCAGTGAAATAATTACCAATTGGATAACGATCTGGCAGAACACGCCCAAAATAACGGCATTCGTGCCATGATGTCGTTCGATAAGTTCAGAAATAGTAGTGATGTTTTGCTCGCGGTATTTCTTCGCCATAAAAATACCCATCACGATAGCGCCTATTGCCCAGGCAATAGTATACCAGCCGGCAGATAAACCGACCCTGAAAGCATGCTCTGAAACACCGATCGTCGAAGCCCCGCCAACAGCCAGACCGATGATCGTGACTGCGATAAGCGGCGCCGATAATCTGCGGCCTGCCAGCGCATAATTTTCCGCATTGCCTTCGCTGCGCTTTTTAGCAAACCAACTGATACCGAACAATGCTATGATGTAAAGTATCAGTATCGCTAAAGAAACTGACATAAAAATACCCCTCCCGATTTTTTGGCAATAAAAAACGCCCGCTATTGTGGACGGCCAAAGAGTAACTTTATTGTACGCAAAGTTTACATTAAAGTCAAGCAGAACTTACACAATTTCACACAAAACTGCTGTACAGGAATATAATATGCACATTTGTTTTTGCAGACAACACCTATTGCTTTTTCATATAAAAAGAATCCTTGCACAATAATTTATACAGTGATATAATTAATTGTGTTTGTTTTACTGTGTCTTTGATTATAATTATTAATTTTAACAATTTATTTGTGAATATTAGAACCTAAGGGAGATGATTATCATCGGCAGGAAATCACGCAACACAGATCAGGCCTTAATTAAGGCGGGCATAGAATTAATTGCTCAGGGTAATTACGACCCGACTGTACGCGCTATTTGTACTTTAGCAAACGTTAACCAGGGTATGTTTGTTTACTACTTTGGTTTTAAAGAAGAATATATGAAAGTCCTTTTTCAAAAAATTTACGAAGATTATCTTTCCAAATTGCAGGATTATCCTGAAAAGGATGCCAAAGCCGCTATCCAGCTGCAGCAGATCTTCTACCGTATGACAAAATATTTTATTGAAAACTTCAATACGGCAAACTTTCTGACTGAAGCCTTATATCACAGCAAAGCTGCCTCCTATTTCACAAACTACCGCATCCAGCATTTTATCTTCGTCCGCACACTTATCGAACAGGCCCAGCGTGAAGGCGATATCTGCAGCGATATGAACAGTTATGAAATCTACACGACTTTGCAGAGTATACTGATCCAGCCGATAATTATCAAAAATAATATCTTACAGCAGCATAAAAACGAACCGCTGATGGATAAACTAAAACTTATTGACGTTTCCTCAGAAAGCAGTCTGCAAAAAAGGCTGCGCGTTGCTTTTAAAGGCCTGCGCCCCTGATAAACGCCTCTGACAATATTTAAAAAAGCAGTTGACATTTTTCCAGAATCATATATAATAATATCGTTGCTTAGTAATCCAAGCAGCTTCAATGACTCCGTAGCTCAGTTGGATAGAGCGTTTGACTACGAATCAAAAGGTCGCAGGTTCGAATCCTGCCGGGGCCACCATTGCCATTGACGCATTCCTTTCCGGAATGCGTTTTTTTTATTGCCCGCGGGCACCGACATGCCTGTCCGATACCAGCAACTTTCCCGCTCCCATTTTTGCTTTTCTTTAATATTTTTAATATTAAAGCTTGAAAATAATGCTATAATAAAATTAAATATCTATTTTATCCTAAAGACTGGACCGTAAATAAGCGGAGGGCATTATGTTGAATATACCTCAGGAAAAACTTACAGCAATAAAAAATTTTGCACACCAATATATCTTTAAGCTGCTTTGTCAGCAGGACATTCCCTTTATCCTCGCTCATCTCGACCCGCAGCTAATCGGCATCGGTGCCGCTGAGCACAATTATTATGATACACCACAGACAGCAAAAGATTTTATTCTTTCACTGGAAGGGCAGATTCCCGCCTGTGAATTATTGAATGAAGAATGGACTATCCTCCCGCTGGCACAAGGCCTCTATCTTGCCCAAGGGCGTCATTATCTTACCTCCGACGAGGATCAGCAGCTACTCGTTCAGACACATCAGCGGGCAACGATCGTCATACGCGATCTGGGCAGTGATTTCAGCTATGTCTACATCAATCTTTCCCATCCCTATCAGGAATTGCAGGGTACAGAAAACTTTCCTTTTCAGGTAGGCTCGCAGACTTATAAATATATGGAAGCAGAGCTTAACAAAGCCAAAGAACAACTGCAGCAAAAGCAGCAGCAAATGGAAGTCGTACTGCATTCTGTCAACGGCGGCGTCAAATCCAGCAATGACGACGATACCTATTCTTATGCCTATATCAGCGAAGAGCTGCCTGGTATGTTTGGTTATACTATGGAAGAATTCAAAAAATTTACCGGCAACAACGCTATGGGAATGGTCTATCCACCGGATCTGCCCAGGGCTTTGGCTGACTGCAACGAATGTTTTAAGGACGGAAATCCTACTTACTCGACAAAATACCGCGTGCCCTGTAAAGACGGCAGCCTGAAATGGGTCATGGACAGCGGCCGTAAAACAAAAACTCCTGAGGGCAATACGATCATCAACAGTATTTATCTGGATATAACAAAAGATGAAGAAGCCAGCCAAAGCGAGCTGAATCACGAACGCCGCACCAAACAGCAGTATTATGACCTGCTTTCAAGCATCAACTCTAATTACTATTTCATCTATCTTGTTAATCTTGAAGACGGTTCCGGTATCCCTCTGCGCCTGCCGGAAACAGAGTGCGCTGTTTTTACAAGCTACAGTACCAACGGCCTGTATGATATCGAACCGCTGGTACGCAGCCATTTTCATCCTGATGACAGCGCCAAGATTTTAGAACATTTCTCTCTGTCCGGTCTGCGCAGGCAAAAAAAGGACCGTCATATCGATTTTGCCCTGGAATGCCGCAGCCGCCTTTTTGGTTCCGAATATCGCTGGACCGCCTTTAATTCGACCTTGCTGGCTCAAAGTGACGGTTATCATCAGATTATTCTTACCCTGCGCGATATCCACGAGGATAAATTGAAAGAACTGCGGGAACAGCAGGCTTTACAGGAGGCCTTTGACGCCGCTAAAGCTGCCAATATGGCTAAAAATGAATTTCTTTCGCGTATGAGCCATGATATCCGTACCCCAATGAACGCCATTATGGGGATGACTGCCATTGCCGGTAAATATCTGGACGACAAAGACCGTATCCAGGATTGTCTTGCCAAAATAACTACTGCCAGCAATCATCTTTTGAACCTGATCAACGAAGTGCTTGATATGGCTAAAATCGAAAGCGGCAAGCTCAATCTTCTGGAGGAAGATTTTTCTATCAGTGCAATGCTGCAGGAATTGCTTGATTTGATCAATCCGCAGCTTTTAGTGAAAAAACATCATTTCACTCTGACTAAGGCACCGGAACTGCGCGATAATGTTCTGGGCGATAAGCTGCGCTTGAAACAGCTGCTGCTCAATATCTTAGCCAATGCCATCAAATATACGCCTCCATATGGCAGTATTTCTTTAGAGGTACGCGAAACACACTCCCGGCTCCACGATACTATTGGCTACGAATTTATTATTACAGATAACGGCATCGGTATGGACTCTGAATTCGCCGCCAAAATTTTTGAACCGTTCGCCCGTGCGTCCGATTCGCGAACCAGCGAAATAGAAGGTACAGGGCTGGGAATGACCATCGCCCTCAACATCGCCCGTATGATGAACGGCACAATCGATGTCCAAAGCACCTTAGGCAAAGGCTCGGCCTTTAAGGCTACGGTTTACCTGCGCCCGCACCAGCAAATACGCAGCAGCAAGGCTTCAGCGCCTGCCGCCGGCATCGACAGTCTGCAGGAAATAAGCTGCCGTGGCAAACAAGTCCTCCTTGTTGAAGACAATGAACTTAATCTGGAAATAGCTGTAGAACTATTAAAATATGCCGGACTGAATATCACCACTGCCAAAAACGGTCTGGAAGGGCTGGATAAATTTAAAGCCGCACCTCCCGGGACCTATGCCCTGATATTGATGGATATCCAAATGCCCGTTATGAATGGCCTGGAAGCGGCTAAAGCGATCCGCGCCCTGCCTGTTAAAGATGCCCAAACTGTGCCTATCGTCGCGATGACGGCCAACGCTTTTCCTGAAGATATTGCCGCCACCTTGCAGGCAGGAATGAATGAACATCTCAGTAAACCGATCGATTTAGAGCAGTTTCATAGCATCCTGCAAAAATGGTGTCAGTAAATTTAACAAAAATTGTTGACAACAGCACTGCAATCAGATATAATATCATCGTTGCCTAAAGATTTAGGCAATCTCAATGACTCCGTAGCTCAGTTGGATAGAGCGTTTGACTACGAATCAAAAGGTCGCAGGTTCGAATCCTGCCGGGGCCACCAGAAATTTAAGCTCACTTCTTGCGAAGTGAGCTTTTTTGTTTGCCTATTTATTTTACGAAGGCCGCAGCGGGATCGTAAAGCTGAAAGTACTGCCTGCCCCTAAGGTACTGACAGCGCTTACTGTTCCTCCATGACTTTCGACCATCCATTTCACCATCGCCAGCCCTAAACCGGTGCCGCTGTCGTCACCACTGCTGCGGGCGGTATTGACTCTGTAAAAACGTTTCCAGATTTTTGGCAGCTCGGCTGCGCTGATCCCAATGCCATCATCGCGAACAGTACCGACCGCATTTTTACCGTCACTCTTTAAAGTAAGCCAGATCTGCCCCTGCTGCCTGCCATACTTGACCGCATTAGTCAGCAGGTTAAGCCAGATACGCATCATCAGAGTCTGATCAGCTTTAACTAAGATTCCCGGTTCGATTTCTGCCGTCAGCGTGACCGCTTTGGATTCTGCCAGCCCCTGGGCTTCCTCTGCCACCATCTCGGTCAGTTCGCTTAAATCAAATTCTTCCAAATGCAGGCTTTCTTTATGCCTGTCCGCCCGAGACAGCTGCAACAGCTGATTGACCAGCTTCGACATTTTCCCGGCCTGCTGCAGCACTCCCTGCAGTGCCTGCTGCTTGCTTTCCAGATCAGGCGACTGTAAACCACATTCAGCCTGCGCGATGATCACCGAGGTCGGTGTTCGCAATTCGTGGGAAGCATCGTCGGTAAACTGTCGCTCGGCTTCAAAAGCATCCTCAAGTCTGGCAAACATCCCGTCAAAGGTTTTCGCCAGCGTATCGATCTCATCATCAGCGCCTTCCAGTTCGATCCTTTTGGACAGATCACTGCCGCTGCTGATCTGCGCGGCTGCTTCCGTGATCCGTGTTACCGGACGAAAAGCCTTTTTAGTGATCCAGTAGCCGCCCAGGGCAGCCAGTAGGACCAGCAGCGGAAAAAACAATGCGCACTGCCGCAAAATCTTATCCCGTTCCGCATATGCAGAACTAAGCGGTACCGTTCCACGTACCCAGTAAAAATTATCAGCATGACGCGGTTTAAAATAAAAGTCATATACAAACCAGTTTTGCTGGTCACTTCCGGCCTTCTGCAGCAGCTCGTCTGCAAAGGGTGTTTCCGGCAGACCGCTGGCCACAAGGCCCGTGATCATCTGACCATTCTCGTGATATACAGCAAGCCTGACCCCGTCCTTTAAAAAATCCAGTTTCTCCAGACGCAGACGGCCATTGCTGTCGATCTTCAGTTCTTCGGCAAAATCATACACCTCTTCTTCCAGCTTGTTCTGTACACCCAACAGCAACACCTTGTCTGTTGCCAGCAAAACAGCCGTAAAAATAGCACTCAAAATTATCACGATCAACCCTGTATACCACAGGGTTATTTTCATTTTAACAGACAGCTTTTTCATAAAGTCTCCTTCAGCACATAGCCGGCGCCGCGCACTGTCTGGATAAGTTTTTTCTCAAACCCGTCATCTACTTTTTTCCGCAGATAGCGGATATATACGTCGACTACATTGGAACCGCCCTCAAAATCATAGTCCCAAACATGGTTTTCGATCGTTTCGCGTGCTAAGACTACGCCCTGATTGCGCAGCAAATACTCCAGAACAGCAAATTCTTTAGCGGAAAGCTGCAATTCGCGCCCGTCTCTGCTGACGCGGCGGCTGTTCAGATCCATTTCCAGACCACCGCACTGCAGCACGTTCGACACCTGTCCATTGCTGCGGCGCAGCAGCACCCGTAAACGCGCCACCAACTCATCAAAAGCAAATGGTTTGACTAAATAATCATCAGCCCCCAGATCAAGACCGGCGACGCGGTCTTCAACACTGCCCCGCGCCGTCAGCAGCAATACCGGCGTTTTATCGCCGGCAGTACGCATTTTTTTCAGTACCGACAGCCCATCGACTCCGGGCAGCATAATATCTAAAATAACGGCATCATAGGCTGTAAGCTGTAAATAATCAAGAGCTTCCAGACCATCGCCGCAGGCATCGACGCTGTAACCGCTTCCCTGCAGCTGCTTTTTCAGCACCTCACGCAGGTCAGGCTCATCTTCCACAAATAAAAGTCTCATAGCCGCAACCTCCTCAATTATTTTTATTATAGCACAAGCCTAAGGCTGTTTCCCTGCCAACAGTCAAATACTGCACAGCGCCCGGCCAGCCGCCTTTTTAAAATACAGGCTCCAACATATCAGCAGCAGGCCGCAGCCGATCATGATCGACTCTATCCTGACAAGATCGCTCAGCGGTCCGAAGCCAAGAATAGCAATCGGCATCATCCCCTGCGAAACAAACTGCAGCAATGCAAAAACACGCCCCATATAACCCTTTTCCGTATTAGTCTGGATCAAAACTGTCTCAGACGCTATCAGTACCGGTACAAACATCCCGCAGATGCAATCAAAGATCAGATACACCCAAAAGACCCGCGACAGTCCCATCAGCGCAAAGGTGCAGCCAAACACTGCCAACGAGACCGCTATCATCGTAATCTTGTTTTTGAACTCGCCTTTCCAGGCGACAAACGCGCCGCCCAAAAGAGCGCCCAGCGACCACAGCATTTCATTGGCCGTCAGTTTCCAAACTTCACTGCCGAAGCTCCTTACTACCATCAGCGGTGACAAAAACGCCGCCGGAGTAATCAGAACAAAAGTTACCGCATAGCAGACCAGCATTACTCTTAACAGCAGCTGTGACCAGGTGTAACGTACACCTTCCCTCAGTTCCTTCAGTACCGAACTATCAGATCTGTCCGCTGCTCTTCTTACTATTTTCAGCCTGAACATGATGGCAATGGCAATAACTGCCGTCAGCAGATCTACTAAAAAAGTCCACTGCATCCCAAACATACCCAAAATAGCGCCGCCGGCTGCCGGAGAAAGCAACAGCAGCACATTATTCGCCATCTGGTTGATACCGTTGATCCGGAGCAGATGCTCCCGTGGCACAATCTCCGGATAGAGCGCGTTGACTGCCGGAGCCTGAAACCCGCCGCCGACAGAACGCAGACAGGCGATAAAGATCAAAAAGCTTAAATTTGCAAAACCATAATGAAAAGCCACAAAAGCCAGAAGTGTCGCCAAAGCAGTAAAACCGTCCGCCAGCATGATGATCGTTTTTTTATTATATCTATCCGCAAATACTCCCGCCCACAATGAAACCAGCACCTGAGGAATCAGCGTTGCCAACGTCGACAGCGTTATCCAGAATCCGGACTCAGTCGTTACGGTAATATACCAGACGATCGAAAAGCCCACTACTGACGAACCGAACATCGACAGATTCTGGCTGATCAGGAATAAGGCGATCTGTTTTTTCCAGTTTTTATTTTCTTTCATAAAAAGACCTTGTCTTTCCTATTTTTCAATAAGCCTTCTACTAGAATTTTACAATAAAAAAGCAAATTAACGAATAAGTTTTTAAAATAAATTTTTATTAAATTTTCTTTTAATCTTCTTTTAATCTTTCCGCGTTATAATAAAGACAAAGAAAACGCCGAATAAAGAAAACGGCGCAAGGAGGTAAAAAACATGACTAGAAAAATCCTGGCGATCATCGCCGCCGCAATCTGTACATTAGCAATCACAGCAACCGCTTTTGCCGCTGAGTTCATCAACGCCGATCAGGCACGCAGCATCGCTGCACAATGGGTACCTGCCGGCAGCACTCATCTGGTAACTAAAGACGAAAGCCACAAATACGCAGCTTATTACGAAGTAAAATTCTACGACAACGCTACCAACACCGAATATGAAGTTGAAGTGCTCAAAAACGGCGGCGCTGTAAAAGAATTCAAAATGGATGCCCAAACAGTTCTCGGCAGCCCCAGAGTCGTACTATCTGCCGCTGATGTCCAGGACCTCGTTCGCAAAGAATTCCCCAACGCAACCTTCACTAAAGTAAAACTTGACAGCGACGACGGCCTTTATGAATATGAGTTGAAATTCTATACACCCGAATTACGCGGCGAAATGAAATTCAACCCTGAAAACGGCGCTCTGATGGAAAAAGAACTTAAATACCAAGTTCGCTGAGCCATCCCCCCAAAAAAGGACCCGCACCTTTCTGATGCGGGTCCTTTTTCTGCCTTTATTCTTTTGTCAGCAGGTCCAGCTCAGCCTCGCTCAAACCGCAGCCGCGCAGAACTGCTTCCGTATCCTCACCCAGCTTGGGAGCACGTTTCTGCAGCGTTCCCGGCGTTGCCGACATTTTCATGGCAAAGCCCAGCTGCTTATAAGTACCGATCTCTTCGTCTTCGACCGTCAGCACCATTGCATTCGCACGGGTCTGCTCCGCAGCCAACGCTTCGTCAAAATTCAGTACCGGCGTTACGCAGGTGTCCTTCCCCTCCAAACAAGCCGCCCACTCCTGCATGGTTTTAGTCCTGAAAATCTCGGTCAGCTCGTCCTTAATGCGCTCATGCTGCGATTCATCGTCCAGAGCATCGATAAAGTCGGCGCGGTCTAAGGCCAGGCAAAGGTTGCTCCAGAATTTTTTCTCCAGGCACCCTACCGAAACATAACGGCCGTCCCGCGTTTCGTAAATATTATAGTTGGCATATGCACCGGTCAGCCAGTTATTGCCGCGTTCGGCAACGAAACCGCTGCCGAAATATAAACTGGCAGCGCCCGGCATCAGGGTCAGCGCCGTATTATACAGCGAGATGTCTATTTCCTGTCCGGTCCCGGTCTGCTCAGCATGGCGCACAGCCATCAGGATACTCATGCCCGCCATCAGCGCCGCATTCATATCCGCCATCAGAATACCAGGTATCGCCGGCCTGCCTCCTGGTTCGCCGCTCATCGACGTGATGCCCGCCAGGCTCACATAGCCGATATCGTGGTCAGCCTGGTCGACCAATGGTCCCCGCTTGCCATAGCCTGTGATCGCGCAATAAACTATTTTCGGATTCAGCCTGCTCACGGTCTCATAATCAATACCTAAACGCTTTAAAACGCCGGGTCGATAGCTTTCCAAGACTACGTCCGCCGTCTGCGCCAATTTTAAAAAGGCCGCTCTGCCGGCGTCGCTTTTTAAATCCAGCACAACGCTTTTTTTATTGCGGTTCAGCTGCAAATGCCAGTACCCGAACCCGTTTTGAAATGGCGGGAAGCTGCGCGAATAATCGCCGCGCCCCGGTTCTTCGATTTTTATTACTTCCGCTCCGAAGTCCGCCAAAAGCATACTGCAATACGGTCCCGGCAAAAGCCGCGACAAATCCAGAACCCTGATACCGTCAAGTGCACCCACGTCGACACCACCTTCTTTATAATCTTCTAACAACATTATACCACAAGGAATCTGCTGGCAAACGCTCTGCTTCAATTAAGCTCACAGCAATATTATAAAACAAATACATAATAACACAGATATTTTACATTTTCAGGCGCTGCTCCATTTGACAGCAGCCCCCGCTTTAGTTACAATGGAAGATAAGCATTAAGTAAAAAAATCTTTGGAGGTAGAATAAAAAATGAACAAAACTTTAATGATTATTATCGCTGTCGTTGTTATTTTCGCCGGCATTATTATGAGCGGCTACAACAGCCTTGTTTCCATGAATGAAAACGTCAACGGCAAATGGTCGCAGGTCGAAAACCAGCTCCAGCGCCGTAACGACCTGATTCCCAATCTGGTCAATACCGTTAAAGGCTATGCTGCCCACGAAAGCGACGTTTTTAAAGCTGTATCCGATGCCCGCGCTAAATTAGGCGGCGCCAAGACGGTTGCCGAAACCAGCCAGGCCAACGGCGAATTGAGCAGCGCTCTTTCCCGCCTGCTGATGATCGCAGAAAACTATCCTGACCTGAAAGCCAACACCAACTTCCTGCAGCTGCAGGACGAGCTGGCCGGTACGGAAAACCGCATTGCCGTAGCCCGTATGGATTACAACGGCGCAGTTCAGGGCTTCAACGCCAAGATCAAATCCTTCCCGACTGTTCTTTATGCCGGTATGTTCGGTTTTGACGCCCGTGATTACTTTAAAGCAGACGAAAGCGCAAAAACTGTTCCGCAAGTACAATTTTAACCGATAACGGAGCTCACTGATTATGAAACGTTGGCTCGTCCTTTTGATGCTTCTGATCCAGGCGGTCTTTGCCGTCGGGGCAGAAGCGGCGATCCAGGTACCACCTAAGCCAAGCGTGTCCTCCGGCATCTACGTGCAGGACTATGCCGGTGTTTTATCACCGCAGACCCGTCAGGCCCTTAATGCCATCGGACAGGATCTGGATAATAAAACCACCGCACAGGTCGCCGTAGTTACGGTGAAAACACTTGACGGCCAGCCCATTGACGAATATGGACTGACACTGCTGCGGCAATGGGGACTTGGTAATAAAGAAAAGAATAACGGCGCGCTGATCTTAGTAGCTGTCGATGACAGACAATCGCGGATCGAAGTTGGTTACGGTTTGGAAGGCGTTCTGCCCGACGGCCTGACGGGACGGATCCAGGACCAGCAGATGCTGCCCTACTTTAAACAGGGCCAGTACGAAAAAGGCATCGTGCAGGGCTATCTGACTGTCGCAACTACCGTAGCCAAAAGTTATGATGTCAAGCTGGAAGGCGTGCGTTATAACGGCGGAGCCCAGCAGGGCACAGGCGATACGCCGATGCCTGGCTGGATGAAGGCACTGATCGCAGTCGGCCTGATAGTACTCGTCATCGTTGACCATATGTTCTTCGGCGGCATCATCACTCAGTTCATCCTGCTCGCACTTTTGCGCGGCGGAGGACGCGGAGGCGGTGGCGGCGGTTTCGGAGGAGGCTCCGGCGGCGGCGGCGGTTCCAGCAGGCGCTGGTAAAACAAAAACAAAGGACTATCTCATCGAGATAGTCCTTTTCTTTATGCTTATTTTACTTCATCATACAGCATCCTGATGCAGGCATCGACCAGAGCCCCGATACTGGAAACCTCTCTGTCCAGCGGCAGGTCGGAAGCCGCGTATCCTAACGGCAGCTCGGTACAGGCCGTCATCACAGGAAGGTCACGCTCGCGCCACAGTTCTTCTACGAGAGCTTTAGTCACAGCGCCTGCCCGGTCAAGCTCGCCGGCTTTGACATAAAAGATAGCCTGCTGCGCTTTCAGCCTGCTCCTCATTGGGCAGATATAAGGTATAACCGTGTTTATCGGCATATTTCTGATACAGACCGCTGGCGCGCGTACCATGCGTCGACAGCATCCAAGCGCCTTCAGGATTGAGCCGCTGGGCCGCCAGGACAGTTTCTTCAATGATATGCACTAACGGCTGCGGCAGAGCAGCTTTAAAATCATCAATAAAATAATGGGCCGTATTGCAGGGCACCGCCAGTACCTCTGCCCCCATATCACACAGCTGGCGCAGCCGCGCTTCCAGAACCGGCGCCGGACTTTCGCCTTTGCCGAAGATCGCTGTGCTGCGGTCAGGTATCTCACAATCCCCGATCATATATACCACAGGGTGCTCCTGATCTGTTGCCGCCGGACACTTTGCCGCCAGCTGCCGCAGGAACTCTGCCGCCGCAGCAGGCCCCATTCCTCCCAGCACACCCAGTTTTTTACCATTTTTCTTATACTTGGTCACCTTGATCCCTCCACCAGCAAGAACTGTTTTTATTCGTTTATTTTACCACAACCGGCCGCGCCAGTACAGCCTGCAATTTTTTATATGTATACATACTTTATGTACTTTACTCTTTAATTATTAATTTGTTATACTAAAGGGGTATAATTAAATAAAAATCTACCCCGTTTGGAGGAATCAGGATGACCAAGAAAAAAATCGTCGTTATCGGCGGAGGCTGGGCCGGCTGTGCCGCAGCTCTTACTGCTGAAAAAGCCGGTGCCGACGTAACTCTGCTCGAGCGTACCGATATGCTTTTAGGCACAGGGCTGGTCGGCGGGATTTTCCGCAACAACGGCCGCTATACTGCCGCCGAAGAATGTATCGCCATGGGCGCAGGCGACCTGTTTACAGTTATGGAAGCCGTTGCAACTCACAAAAACATGGATTTTCCCGGTCATAAACACGCTACTCTTTACAATATCTATAAAATCGAACCCGCGGTCAAAAAACTGCTCCTGAGCCGCGGCATCAAGCTGCTGATGGCTGATCCGGCCGTTAAAACGGAATACGAAGGCGACACGATCACCGCCGTTATTACCAAAAGCGGCCTGCGCCTTACTGCCGACGCTTTCGTAGATGTCAGCGGTTCTTCGGCTATGCCGCTCAACTGCAATAAACACGGCAACGGCTGCGCCATGTGTATCCTGCGCTGCCACAGCTTCGGCCCCCGCGTCAGCGTCACTACCCAGTCCGGCGTGGAAGAATGGACAGCAGAAAAGCCTACCGGTCTCGGCGCCATGAGCGGCTCCTGTAAGCTGTTCAAAGAATCACTGGCCCCTGAGATCGTTACCGAGCTGGAAAAGACAGGCTGCTGCGTAGTCCCGATCCCCGAAGCAATCAAAAAGCATAAAGAAAAGCTGGCTATGAAAGCCTGCCAGCAGTATGCGCTCGACGCTTATGCCGACAACATCGTTCTGCTGGACACCGGCTCAGCCAAGCTGATGACGCCTTATTATCCGCTGGAAGAGCTGCGTATGATCCCCGGCTTTGAACGGGCCCGCTTCGAAGACCCACTGTCCGGCGGCAAAGGCAACTCTATGCGTTACTTTAATTTCGCCCATGTCGATGCTTCCTTAAAGGCTGACGGCAAAACCAACCTTTTCTGCGGCGGCGAACGTGCCGGAGCAATGGTAGGCCATACGGAAGCTATCGTCAGCGGCTCGCTGGCCGGGCATAACGCCGCCAGAGCCGCCAACGGTCTGGAGCCAGTCATCCTGCCTGAAACCACAGCTATCGGCGAATTTATCGGCTACGTTGTCAAGCAAATGCTGGATGCCGAGACACGCAATAAAAAATACACCTTCTCCGGCTCAGTTTATTTTGAACGGATGCAGGCCAAAAATCTTTACAGCACCGACGATGACGCTATCAAGGCCCGTGTCGAAGCGGCAGGCTGCACCAATATTTTCTCAAACTTATAAGAAAGATGTGATAATCTGATGGCAACTGTACGCGATATCCTCAAAGCCCTCGACGTTATTACCGGCGGCCGCGTCATCACCGACTCCTTCGGTTACGGCGGCGCTAACCCCTTCGTAGTTACCAAGACCTCCGGTATCCCCGGCAAAGCTGTGACCGAACTGCCAGGTCTCGTCTGGGGCGATCCAGATATGCCCGTCAAAAAAGTAGCGGTTATGATGACCCTGACTGAAAGCGCCATTGAACTCGCCGGCGCAACAGGCATCGACTGCCTTATCGCCCATCACCCAATCGCGGAAGGCTCCAATACCGGCGGCGTTACCGCCAGAGATTACTTTAATCTGTATCATCTGGCTGTTTTTGAGCTGCACGAAGCCTTTCACGGCCTGCATCCCGGTATCGCCTGGATCCACGGCAGCTGCGCCAAACACGTCAACATCCGCTTTGGCGGTGTCCCCGGTAAGATCGTCTGGTATGGCAACGCCCTGCCGGAAGTAGAAACACTGGGCGACCTGCTCAACCGTATTGACACGATCATGGGCACTGATATCGAATCACGCGTGCTCACCTCTGAACGTCAGATCCGCGGCTGTACCGAGATCCACGAAACCTCGATCGCAGCCCGCGCCAAAATCTTTGTCGGCACCCCCGACAACAAGCTGGGCAAAACCATCACTGTTTTCCCGCATACCGGTTTCTCGGCCGAGGACCTGGAAAAAGCCTACGCCGAATACCCCGAAGCCAACACCGTAGTCTGCACGATCAGCAGACCGCTGCCCGGCGACCCGCTGGTCAAAAAAGCCGAAGAACTGGGCCTGAACCTGATCGCAGGCAACTCTCACGCGCTGGAAATCTTAGAAAACGGAATCCCCCTGGCCTGGGCCCTGCGTCTACAGATCCCCGAGCTGGATATCCACATCTTCCGCGAACGTATGGTAAGCCTGCCGCTGGACCACTGCGGCTGCACCCACATCGAAAACTACGGCGAAACCATGGCGCGCAATTATCTGCCTAAGCCAAAAACAGAATAACGGAGGGGTTTATGATGAATGGTGGAAAAAGAAAGATCGAACTGATCGAATACGTAGGCCTGTTTTTAGTCGCCTTTTCCTTTTTGATGCTGGTAGTTAACCCCGGCGGTATCGGGAACCTGTTCAACAATATGTTCAACCATGCCGCCCCTATTATCATCAAGGTCTATATCACAGGTTCCATCGGTATCGCGATCATCATCAGCGTTACCATGGGGCGCCTGCTGGAACGCCTTGGCTTTACCGACGCCCTGATGCGTATTTTTGTACCCCTGATGAAGGTCATCGGTGTCAACGCCGCTGTAGCCGTACCATCCGTATATAATATCCTCGGCGATATCAACGCTGCCGGCCGTATTGGCGGCCCGATCCTCAAAAAATCCAAAGCCACCAAAGACGAGCAGAAAATCGCTATCGCTACCATGATGCAGTCGCAGTCCTCCTTTGCGATCTTCGTTTTCGGACTGATTGCTTTGAACGCCGCCAAGGTTTCCGTCTGGGTCGTCGTTTTTCTGGCGGTGTTCCTGCCGGTGCTTTTGACGCCGCTGCTTCTGCGGCTCACTATCTGGCGCGACACCAAAGCTGTCTCGCTTGAAGACTTGCCCCGCTTCACACCTGAAACCGGTTTTCTGCCGACCATCTTCAATGCGGCCAAGGAAGGCGCCGAGCTGTTGTTTTTGCTCATCATTCCCTCCTGCGCCGTAGTTTTTGCGGCAATCGGCGCTTTAGACCATTTCGGTCTGTGGACCGGCATTCAGGCCGGTATCAATACCATGCTCAATGCCTTCAACATCCATGCCGAAACCGGTTCCGTTTCTATTTTAGTCGGCGGCTCACTGGCAATGGCCCAGCTGAAGGAAATTGCCGCCACGATCGCCCCGCCGCTGGTCGTCGGCTCGTATATCCTGGCTTCCTCCGGCTTCCCGCTGCAGGTCATCTTCGGGCAGATCCCCGCTATCTGGAGCGGCTGCACCGACCTTACCGAACGCGAGGCCATGACGGCAGCCATTATCGGCGCAGTCATCAAGGTTTTAACGGCAGCTTTATTTGCCACCTGTCTGCAATTCCTCTATATGTAATAACAGTATAAGCAAAACCAGCCGCTTCAAGCGGCTGGTTTTATTTTTGTAAAAGCTCAAAATTATTCTTTTTATACCTGATCAGTCCGTCCGCCTGCATCTTACTGAGCTCACCTGACATCGCGCTGCGGTCTACCGCCAGAAAATCGGCCAGCTGCTGCCTGTTAAAGGGTATCGTCAGCTTATTGCTCTGCTGCAGGCGCGCCTGTTCTGAAAGGTAAGCCAGCAGCTTTTCCCGCGTCGTCCGCTTCGTCAGATATTCCATTTTCTGAGTCAGAAACAGATTGCGCTCCGCCATCAGCAGGAGCAGATTATGCAGCAGCCTGTTTTCAGCTTCGCTGCGAGCCGAACCCGCCAGCAGACGTTTAATGTCCAGAAAGATCACCGTAGCTCCATTAGGCGCGGCCACACTCACCGTCAGCGGCACCTGCCGCAGGCAGGCATAGACCTCGCCGAACAGATGCCCGCAGCCCAGCTGCGCCAGAATATTCTGCCGCCCCCAGTAATCCTCGCGCAGGATATGCACGCTGCCGGCAACGACAAAACCAGCTGTCGTTACCTGCTCGCCCAGCTGCCAGATAAAGCTGTTCCGAGGATAGACCCTCAGCTGCGCATCCAGATTCTGCAGCACTGCCGCGATCTCTGTTTTCGCAATACCGCGGAACAAAGATGCCGACGCTATGATCTGCAAATATTTATCCATTCTTCTTTACCTCCGTTGTAAAAACAACAGCTTTCTTCCTACTATCGTACTATAATAAAAACAGAAAGACAACAGGAGGTTCATCATGTTACGCAAAATAATCACTATAGATCAGGAAAAATGTAACGGCTGCGGTCTCTGCGCCCAGGCCTGCCACGAACAGGCCATAGGCATGGTGGACGGCAAGGCAGCCCTGCTGCGAGACGATTACTGCGACGGCCTGGGCGACTGCCTGCCCGTTTGCCCTACCAATGCCATAACCTTTGAAGTACGTGAAGCCGCAGCCTATGACGAAGCTGCCGTTTTGGCCAATAAAGCCAGCCAGGAAGCTGAACTTCCCTGCGGCTGCCCCAGCACACAGGCCCGTTTACTGCATCAGCAGGAACCTGCACTAGCGCAGCAGACAGCCACGCCCCAAAACAGCGAGCTGCAGCAATGGCCTGTCCAGATCAAGCTGGTCAACCCGCACACACCCTACCTGCAAAACAGCAGGCTGCTGGTTGCCGCCGACTGTACCGCCTTTGCCTACGGCGATTTCCACCGTAAATTCATAAAAAACCATATCACGCTTATCGGCTGTCCCAAGCTGGACAACGAAGATTACAGCCGCAAGCTGACTGAGATCCTGCTTGCAAACGATATCAAAAGCGTTACCGTCGTCCGCATGGAAGTACCCTGCTGCGGCGGTATGGAACAGGCGGTCAGAACAGCGCTGCAGCAAAGCGGTAAAATCATCCCCTGGCAGGTCGTCACCATCAGCACCGACGGTCAGATTCTGGAAGAAATATAATAATAATAAATAAGGCGCCGGGCAAATATTTGCCCGGCGCCTTATTTATTATTAGACAAGCAGCGCAGCAAGCAGTATGATAATAGTATTATTACTGACTGACCTCTAAAAAATTACGGCGTTCTGCCGCAGGAGAAATTTTATGGAAGCTATTATCATCGTGATCTTTTCCTTTATACTGCTCAGCTGCATTCTGGCAGGCTACTCCATTCTCTGGGCCCTGCTTTTCGGCTATCTGATGTTTTTCGGTTACGCCCTCCGGCAGGGACATACGCCGGTACAGATACTGACAATGTCCGGACGAGGAATACGCACGATCAAAAATATCCTCTTCATCTTTATCCTTATCGGTATGATCACCGCCGTCTGGCGGGCCTGCGGCACGATACCGTTCATTATTTACCATATGTCGGGCCTGCTCATACCATCGGTATTCATTTTGATAGTTTTTCTGCTCTGCTGTTTCGTTTCACTTTTAACAGGCACATCTTTCGGTACTGCGGCCACGATCGGCATCATCTGTATGTCTATCGCCAAAGCCAATGGTATCGATCCCACCTTTACCGGCGGCGCGATCTTATCAGGCATCTATTTCGGCGACCGCTGTTCACCGATGTCGACCAGCGCCCTTCTGATCAGCGAACTGACGCAGACTGATATTTACTGTAATATCAAAAATATGTTCAAATCAGCGCTGCTGCCTTTTTCAGTCACCTGCCTGCTTTACGCCCTGCTGGGATTTTCCGGTACCGGCAACACCGGCACAGCCGACCTGTACGCACTCTTTCCGCAAAACTTCGATCTGCACTGGACTACCACTATTCCAGCGCTGCTGATCATCATTCTTTCATTGTGCAAGGTCAAGGTCAGAATGACGATGGCAGCCAGCATCATTACCGGCAGTCTACTCTGCCTTTTCCTGCAGGATATCACTCCCGCCCAACTGGGCTCGATCATGTTCTACGGCTTTTACCCTGCTGATCAGCAGTTGGCCCAGATCCTCAGCGGCGGCGGTATCATTTCCATGTTCACCGTCAGCGTCATAATTATCCTTTCCTCCGCTTACGCCGGGATTTTTGAAGCAACAGGCTTTTTGAATACTACGCAGGCCCGCCTTGCACAGCTTGGAGAAAAAATAACGCCGTACGGCAGCATTTTGCTGACAGCCACCATCACAAGTATGGCAACCTGCAACCAGACCCTCAGCAGCATCCTCACCTATCAGCTGCACAAGGACAGCGCTGACAATATGCAGCAGCTGGCCCTGGACCTGGAAAACAGCACTATCGTAGTAGCGGCGCTCATCCCCTGGTCGATCGCCTGCGCTGTACCGCTCGCCACCGTAGGCGCCGGCAACGCTTCGATCCTGTTTGCCTTTTATCTTTATCTGCTGCCCCTGTATAATTTATGGCGGCCATACAAAGTAACCCCAGTCTAATAAATAAACCACCTGACTGCAAGAGCGATCAGGTGGTTTATTTTTATTGTCATCTTTTTTGCGTCTTCTGCATCAAACTGCTGTCAGCCAGGTCAACGACCAGCGGCTCCAGCCCCTGGCTGAGTACATAGTCCGCCCCTGCGGCAGTAGTAATGATCCTGCCGCCGCGCCCTAAAACCTTACCGTCCATATAACAGACCTGCCCGCCGATGATCGTGGCAAACGCGCTGCGCTGCAGCCTGTCGACGATCGTAATATCGGCATCCCGCCCTGCTGTCAGGCTGCCCTTATTTGCAAGACCAAGCAGCCGCGCCGGCTGATAGCTGATCTTCGCCACCAGCTCCTGCAGCGACAGCCCGCCCAGATCGACCAAAGCCAGACCAGCAGGCAGCAGTACATTGCGTGGAATACCGCCGCCGTCAGTACTGACAGCGTCTACAGCAAAACTGCCGTCAGCCTTTTTCGCCGTTGCCAGCCGCACCCGCGGCCCAACAGGATTGACCGCAAAACTGACGGAAACCAGCGTTTGCTGCCCGCGCCAATAATCCCTGGCCACCTCACCTGTCAGCAAAGTCATTTCCTGTCCCTGCGGATAATTGACCTGTGCCCAGCCAGACAAAAGCGCCGCCTCCATGCCCGCCTCATCCTCCGTAAAGCCGCCGGTTTTCAGGCAGCGGCGGGTAACCATACTGCCCGGCAGACCGTCAATGATTTCAGCGCTTGTACCGTTGAGCGGTGATAAATAAGACTCGCAGTAAATATTAGGATTGGCCGCCAAAGCTTTAAGGGCCAGCTCCGTTTCTTCCGCCTCCGGCAGTACCGTACCACGGCAGTAAGCATTGATATGCGCTAAATGCAGAGGGTTGCCGTCGGCCAGCTCCACCGCCTCCAGCATGCCTTCGATATTGGAACCATGAGCGGCTGTCCCGGCGTGAAAAGCCGTATAAGCTCCCAGCTCTGCCGCAGCCCTGATCGCTCTGGCCGTTGCTGCCACCGTCAGCGGATAATGCCCGCCCAGCAGCTTGATGCCTAACGACCCCTGCCTCTGCACTTTCGTTATCAGCTGCTGCAGCTCTGCTGACGAAGGATCGTCACTGCTGACCGTATGTCCCGGCCGCACATATTCGATCGTAGCCAGATTGAGACCGGTCCCATATTCACGCGCCAGCTCCAGTACACTGGTCCCCGGCCCCGACATATCCAAAGCACTGGTCACACCAGCCTTTACCAGCATCGTGTGGGCGTAGCTGCCTCCCAGCCAGGCCGAAGCATGTACATGCGAATCGACCAAGCCAGGCAGTACCAGCTTGCCGGACGCATCCAGCTCCTGCACGGCGCTGCCGCCGATACTGCTTTCCACCGCCGCAATCATACCGTTCTGCACAGCGACATCAAAATATCCTTCCCGTGCCGACGCATAATCGACCACATACCCGTTTTTGATCAGTAAATCATATTGCATTTGCTGTCCCTCCCTCAAACCAGTTCAGATAAAAAGCAACGCTGCCTGTTTTTGCGCAAGCAGCGTCAGCTATTTACCGGTCAATATTATTTATGTATTTTATAAAAAGCTTCCATAAATTCAGCCAGCTTCTCGCAGCCTGCCAGCGGCATCGCATTGTAAATCGAGGCCCGCAGTCCGCCAACACTGCGGTGTCCCTTCAGTCCACCCATCCCCAGCTCCTCGGCCTCGACCGCAAAACGCTTCTCCAGCGCTTCGGTCGGCAGTCCAAAAGTCACGTTCATCAGCGAACGGCTGCCAGTTTTGGCAAAGCCGCGGAAAAAATCAGGATACATATCGATCACATCATAAACTATCTTGCCCTTAGCCGCATTGCGCTGCTCCATCATCACCAGTCCGCCCTGCGCCTTCAGCCACTTGGCAACCTTGCCAACGATATAGACCGCAAAAGCCGGCGGCGTATTATACAGCGAACCGTTATCAAGATGAGTTTCGTAATTCAGCATACTGTGCAGAGCTTTAGAACGCCCCTCAATAAATTTTTTACGGGCAATGACTGCTACCGCGCCGGCAGGCCCGATATTTTTCTGTACCCCGGCATAAATCAGCGAAAACTTCTCCGCCGGGATCGGTTTACTCAAAATATCCGAAGACATATCCGCGATCAGCGGTACAGCACCGGTTTCAGGATAAACGCTGTACTCTGTGCCTTCGATCGTATTATTAGCCGTGATATGCAGATAAGCGCAGTTTTCCGGCAGCCTGATCTCGCCCGGCTGCGGCACCCTGTCATACTTTTCAGCCTTACTGCTGAAAGGGATAACGACCTTGCCTACCTTTTCCGCCTCTTTTACAGCTTTATCCGAAAAATTACTGGTCACGGCATAAGCCGCCGTTTGTCCAGCCCCCAAAAAATTCATCGGCACCATCGAAAACTGCAGGCTGGCGCCGCCTCCCATAAAGAGCACGCAATAATCGTCGCCCAGACCCAAAAGCTCCTTGATGTCTGCTTCCGCCTCAGCATTGATTTTTTCATAAATCGGCGCGCGGTGGCTCATTTCCAAAATCGACATACCGCTGCCCTGCAGATCCAGCAGCTCGGACTGTACCTCCTGCAGCACTTCCAGCGGCAGCATGGCCGGACCGGCATTAAAATTATAAATACGTTTCATTATTCATCTTCTCCGATCAAATGCACGACCATCGCATCGCGCAGCTTAGGTTCAAACCAGGTCGATTTCGGCGGCATGATCTTACCGGCATCAGCTACCTTGATCAGCTCCTCCATCGACGTCGGATACATGGCAAAAGCCACACTGTAGGCCCCTGCGTCTACTTTAGCCGCCAAAGCATCCAACCCGCGGATACCGCCCATAAAATTAATGCGCTCATCCGTACGCGGGTCTTTGATGCCCAGGATCGGTGCCAGCAGATTATCCTGCAAGATCGAAACGTCCAGTGACCCGATCACATCATCCGCGGCAAAGGTACCTTCCTTCGCTGTCAGGCGGCGCCATTTTCCGGTCAGATACATACTGAACTGATGCCGTGCTTCCGGCTTCGGGCCGTTTTCCAGCTCGCTGATCTCAAACTTTTCTCCGACTCTGCTTAAAAATTCTTCCATCGACAAACCGTTCAGGTCTTTGACCAAACGGTTATAATCCATGATCTGCATCATATTATCGGGAAAAATGACCGCTAAAAAAGTGTTATATTCTTCGTTAGAACCATGCCTCGGCGTTTTGCCAAGCTCGTCAGCCACACGCATAGCCGCAGCACTGCGGTGATGGCCGTCGGCAATATACATTACAGGCACGTCCTCAAACAGACGGGTCAGCTCGGCGATCTCCATCAGGTTCTCCACCACATACAGTGTGTGCTGCACGCCGTCCTCCGACGTAAAATCATATACCGGCTTTTTGGCTCCCATCAGGCTCAAAACATAAGTATTGATCTCGGGCTTGCCCTTATAAGTTAAAAAAACAGCGCCGGTCTGTGCTTCTGTCGCCAGAATATGATTGACCCGGTCCTGCTCTTTATCATGCCTGGTCAGCTCGTGCTTCTTGATAATGTTCTCGCGGTATTCCTCCACCGAAGCAGCGGCCACAAGGCCGATCTGGATATGCTGCCCCATCTGCTGACGGTAAATATAGTAGCAGGGCGTCGTATCTTTTTTCATCTGCCCGTCGGACAGATACCTGTCGAGATTTGTTTTCGCCATCTTATAAACTGCCTGGCTGTGCGGATCGATACAATCCGACATCGTCGCTTCCGATTTTGTCACCCGCAAAAAGCTCAGCGGGTTCTTATTAAGTATCTGCCGCGCCTCTTCGGTATCCATCACGTCATAAGGCAAAGCAGCGATCTCTGCCGCATATTCCGGCACCGGACGCAGCCCGCAGAACGGTCTGATCTGTGTCATCTAAAAAACCTCCTCCAGCGTCGTATGTATATACAAACACATGCTAAAATCAAATTAGTCCTTATCTATATTATTTTACTCAGTTCTCTGCTAAAACGCAAGCGTCGCCGCAGCAAACACCAGCGCTGTAAAAAATATTTTCCTGCGGCGTAATAAATATAACACTTTTCCCAGTTTCTTATCCATCCAAAATAAGTTATAATAGAGGAAGTCGTTTTAAATAAGGGGAGTGTCCATCCGTGTCATCTATAACAGTCAACCGACGTGTCCTGCAAAAGCTTATTCCCATCGCCATCGGCTATCTGGCCCTTGGCATCGCCTGCGGTATTCTGGCACAGCAGGCAGGTCTCACACCGCTTGAAGCCTTAGGGATGAGCGTGCTCGTTTTCGCCGGCTCCGGTCAGTTCATCGGCATCGCCATGATGGCCCAGGGTGCGGCCCTCGTTTCTATCGGACTCACTATTTTTATCGTCAACCTGCGTCATCTTTTATTCAGCTCCACGCTGATGAATTTTTTTAACGGCCGCAGCAAAAACTTTCTTATCGGCTATGCCCACGGCATCACCGACGAGACCTTTGCCGTCAACCTGAACACCTTTGAAACAGAAACCGAGCCCCGCTGGACGTGTGAAGAAGCCTTGGGGCTCAACGTCACCTCCTGCGCCGTCTGGTCGCTCAGCAATGCCCTCGGCTGCTATGCCGCCGCTTATCTCAACCCGCCTACCGAGCTGGTCTCCTATCTGCTGATCGCCATGTTCCTCGGCATCTGGGTCAACTATCTCACCGACCGGAAAATGATCATCACCGGGCTGGTATCAGGGCTTCTGGCGATCCTGCTTTCGCAGATCGTTCCCTATAAGCTGCATATCGTGCTGGCAACTCTGGCCGCCTCCGGCGCCGCCTGCTATATCACCGAACGCCATGCGGGAGGTGCTGATAATGTCCGCTGAATACGTTTGGGGCGCCATTTTCATTATGATGGGCGTCACCTATATTTCCCGTATCATCCCTTTTTTGCTGCTGGCCGGCAAACCTGTACCACGCTGGTTCAAAACCTGGCTCACCTATGTGCCGACAGCTATTTTCGGCGCGCTGGTCCTGCCCGACGTCTTTCTGCCCGCAGGCAGCCTGGATCTGGGACTGAACAACCTGTACCTGTGGTCGACCGTCATCATCTTCCCGCTGGTCTATAAAACAAAATCACTGGGGCTGGCGATAGTCAGCGGCGCCTCCGTCTTTGCACTGCTGCAGGCCGTACTCTGATCAATCGGTACAGCCTTCAGTATCGAGAGGAATCTGCTTTGGAAATTTTTTTACAGGGTCTTACCATGGGGCTGGCCTATCTTGCCCCCATCGGCGCTCAAAATCTTTTTGTCATCAATACGGCGCTCACCGCGCCTTTAGGCATTGCCCTCGTCACTGCAGGCATCGTCGCCTTCTTTGACATCAGCCTGGCGCTGGCCTGCTTTGGGGCATCGGCCTTGTGATCGAACACAGTCTGCTACTGCAAAAAGCACTGCTCGGCGGCGGCGGACTGATCTTGATCTATCTGGCCTGGCAGCTGCTGCATGCGCAGGTGCAGACAGACACCTCTGCTTACAGCCAGCCGACGCTGTGGCAAACGGCCACGCTGGCCTTTACCGTTACCTGGTTCAACCCGCAGGCCGTTATCGACGGTACGCTGATGCTGGGCGCCTTTCGCTCATCACTGCCTGCCGATACTGCCTCACTCTTTATCAGCGGCGTAGCAGCAGCCTCCTGCCTGTGGTTCTTCGGGCTTACAGGCATCTTCAAAACCTGCTGCCAAAATCTGCGCCCCAGCCATCTGCAATGGATCAACCGCATCTGCGGCGCCGTTATTTTTGTTTACGCCCTCAAACTGCTTTATACCTTTGGGCAGATGCTGTAAAAACAATGAATACACATATAAAAAAGCAACAGCTGTTTAAGCTGTTGCTTTTATTTTGTTCTGACCCTTTTAATTTACTGCTTTAACTTTTTCCTGACTGCACAATAGAATATCTTCTACCGAACAATCAAACACGTCAGCCAGTTTGACAAGTATCTCCAGACTGATCAACGTCCTGCCGCACTCCAGATTACTTAGATGCGGCTGCGACATCTGCAGGGCTTCCGATAATTTCACCTGCGAAATTTTTCTTGCCTTCCGCATCATCTTCACATTACTACCTAAATCATTTAGATCATAACGCTGTTTTTTCATTTTACCCTCTACACCACTCTTACCCATATAATCGTTTCAACTACCGGACCAACTACTTTTGTTTTACTTATTTTTTCTGATTTGATTATTATATATTATTCTATTTTATAAAATAATACTACAAACAATTAGTTTTTGCAACAACTTCTTTTGCCCACAAACGAATTTATATCATCAAATACAACATTAATCTGCCATATTTTTATTTTATATTCTTCTAGACAATATTTTTATAAGATTCTGCAGACGTTTTTTATTAGCTTCATGATCCACCAGCTGTCCTGAAACGGACTTCTCTGCATGTTTTGCCGCTCGTCGTGCAAGTATTTATGGCAGTATTCAGTACTTACTAAATAAGTATTGCTTTACTTTGCTGTAAGTATTTCTTTGTTAGATTCAAGGTCAAAGTCATAAGCAGTAAAACCCTATAAGTCTTAAAAACTCTGCTAACAAATTCAGTACTGAATACTGTCACTATATATAGGGCAGCGAACACCGGAAAAGTTTACATGCCAAAATTCAATTTCACATATTATTCACAAATATCACTAAAATGTTATGAGCTGCTGTTAAAAACCACCTTGCAAAAAAAAATTTCAAACCGATGTAAACTTTTATCCCTCTCGCTGCCCTATATATAGCGTGAGGGTTTTACCCCCTTGCCAATCAAATCTAAAAGGAGCATCTCTACTATGCAAATATCATCAGCACCGCTGCTGACGGACCGTACAGTGGCGACGCCGAAACCCGCTGGAACTTATGGTATCTGCTGCGTGATTCACCAGGCGACGAGGCTATGAAACCCGGCGGGCAGGTCATCAGGGGAAAGGCCCTGTGGTATGCAAAAAGCAGCCCCCTTGTTTAAAAGGGCTGCTTTTTAAAGAACACGATGTTTTCTTTTAATGTTTTCTTCAATCTTTTTTATTTTTCTTTAGCTTTTTTATACTTTCTTGCAATGTTCGCCAAAAATCGCTTTAGACTTTCTTGAAAGAAAGTCAGCAAAGAACTTTCAGCGCTGTTAAGATTTGGATTGCGCTGCACTCGCTGCCCGCGTGAAGACGTTACCTTAGCCGAAGCACAGGCAGCAGCAGCCAAGATCACCAAAGCAGGCGTGCTGACTAGCTGCCTGAACGAACTGAGCCGGGCCATCATCAGTAAACACAGAGAACTGTAAAACAAACAGAGAAACGAGGTATGACATCAATAGCAAATACACAAAGCTCCTGCACTGGTTACGCCTTTTGACCTGCATCATAAGCAGAAAATAACAAACATACTCAATATCCGCCCTGAAACAACATTCATGGCGGGCATTTGCTTATCATTAATCCCTCAAATATACCTTGCTATTGTTTTATACAAAACCTCCACATCTATGGGTTTTGCCAGATGTCCATTCATCCCGGCATCAAACGCAGCCTGAACATCATCATTGAAAGCATTGGCCGTCATGGCAATAATCGGTATCGTACCGGCAGCAGGATGCTCTGACGACCTTATACACCTGGCAGCGTCATAGCCATTCATCAGCGGCATTTGAATATCCATAAAAATCAAGGCATATTCCTTTTCTTTCGAGTTCCTAAAAATATTTACCGCAACTTTACCATTCTCAGCATGTTCAACTTGTAAATTCACAAACTTCAACAGCTCTGAAGCAATCTCCATATTTAACTCATTATCTTCCACCAGCAATACCTTTTTGCCGCCAAAATCATACGTCTCCTTATTGCCTACTGCAGAAAATCCCAGTTCCGGCTTCCGCGAAACAGTTAACAACATATTGTATAAATTTGAAGCAAAAAACGGTTTAGCTATAAAGGCATTAACACCTGCTGCCTTTGCCTGTTCTTCGATACCAGACCAGTCATAAGCACTGATAATAATGATCAAAACATCCGGGCCGACATAGCTCCGCATCCGACGGGCCGTTTCTATTCCATCCAGTTCCGGCATACACCAGTCAATGAAACAAACATCATAGCAACGCCCGTCATCTTCACAGGCGCTTCTTACCTTTTCAATAGCCTCAAAACCATTCAGAGCCCAGTCAACATTGACTCCCATGCCTTTCAGCAATACTGCTGCATGTTCACAGGTATCGTTATCGTCATCGACAACCAGTACCCGCATCTCCTCCATCTCAGCCGCAGTTTTTTTATCAACTTTACTTACTCCAAAAGGCAGGTCTACCATAAACGTAGTTCCTGCACCTTCCTGACTTTCAACCTCAATAGTTCCATCCATGATCGCAACAAGGTTTTTGGTTATCGCCATCCCCAGGCCAGTACCGCCATATTTTCTGGCAATTCCATTATCCGCCTGTTCAAACGGTTCGTATAAATGTTCCAAAAACTCCTTTTTCATCCCGATGCCGCTGTCTTTCACGATAAACCTCAGCCATATCTTGTCACTTGCTGAACGCAGCATTCTGATTTCCAGCCTGACACTGCCGCCTTTAGGCGTAAATTTAATTGCATTGGACAATAAATTGAGCAGGATTTGGTTGACACGCATCGAATCTCCGAGCAACAGCTCATCTTTAAATCCTGAAATAACAATTTCAAAGGCCAAACCTTTGGCTGTAGCAAGTCCATAATTGATATCAGCTAAAGAAGTAACCAGATTTTTTAAATCAAACAGTTCTTGGCGAATATTCAACTTTCCATTTTCGATTTTTGACATATCTAAAACATCGTTGAGCAGCATCAATAAATGTTTCGACGAAAAAGTTATCTTACTCAGACAATCAGCAGTACGCTTTTTATCATCCAAATAATTAAAGGCAACCGCCGACATTCCAATAATTGCATTCATCGGCGTTCTGATCTCATGCGACATCCGCGACAGAAAATCACGTTTGGCGTCATTCGCCTTCTGCGCTACCAGCAGAGCATCCTGTAAAATCTTCTGCTGTCGTTTAAGCTCGTCATTAATAAGATACTCATTACGTAATTTATAAGCATAAATAACAATCACGATCATCAACAGACCTATCACAGCAGCATAAAGGATGGCGGCTTCAGCTTTTTCCTCCGTGCTTTCCTGTATGATCAGCACACGTCTGTCTGCCGAATCAATAACCTTTTGAATAGCTGTATCCGTTTTTACCCTTATCGGCTCTATTTCTTTATCAAAGTACTTTTGGACTGCCGGTCTGTCCAGCTTATTATTTTCAGAATTTTCCACACTTTGTATAAGCGCCTTTTTCAGTTCGTCTAAGGCACCGTTCAATTCTGTCAGATCTTCTTTATTGCCTAAATATATTTCATCTAATATTTTCAGTGATTTTTCATTTTCTTGGCAACTGGTGCTCAGGACACTTCTGATACCATCAAGATTATTTTCATTTTCGCTAATGAAAATCGGCAGGTACGTATTCATTTCAAAAACCCTGGCACGGATTTTATTTATTTCCGACATGGCTTTGTACGGATGTTCTGCTACATAATTGATTTGTCTGCTGATTGTAAAAATAGAATGTGTAGTAAAAACAACATATACCACTACACAAAAACAAATGGCTATCACCCCGGATACCATGCCATATCTTTTGATAAAATTCATATTTTCCAATCCTTTACAATTTTATTGAATTATTGCAATTATTTTTATTATAAATATAACATATCAACAGCAGACAAACAAGTCAGATATTAACTTTTTAGAATACAATATAATTGTGTTATTGCCCTGCACAAACGTACGCATCGTTAAATTTGTATTTATATGACCACTGAATTTTCCACAACGCTAAAATAAAGCTGCCTCTATCAGCAACCGCTGTAAGTAAAATTTCACCTTCAGCATAACACCAAATAACAAACTAAATCAGCGATATGAAATTTACTTCATATCGCTGATTTTTTATATCCGCCCTAAGCTTTTATTTATTCAGCAGTTCAGGCTTTTCTTCTAAATAATATTCCATCAGCCGTTTGGCAACCGCCCCATAATATTTGATAGCGTCATCCTTTTCACCATTCAGCTCTGCCGTTACCCCTGCCAAAAATACTGCTTTGGCCGTATTCGGCTCGCTGGGCTGCAAGTCGTGCCACAGCGACAGCCGCACATAACGCCAGTACAATGCATAGATCTGCGGCATGCAGCCTTTTGTCCAGGCTTTGGCTTCATTGACGCAATGCAGCACAGCCGCCGTTTCAGGATATTTGATCGTCAGCGGATTATTCACTTCTACCAAAAAGTTGAAGCATTCATCCAGCTCTGTAAACTCTCCATCCAGCACGGCGTTCAGGGCATCCTGCTCCAGCAGCGGCAGATTTTCGCTGTGCCGCTGGTAATAGTCCACTACCCTCTGCGTCAGCTCCCGGCTGCGCCAGACAGGCACCGCCATGACCAGCAGTCCGGCATTAAAATACCGGCCGCTGCTCAGCTTCAAAGCGGCGCTATTTTTGGCACTATGTATACTTACTGCCGCTACTGCGTTATCGCCCAGTTCCAGCCTGAAAAGCTCGTCCAGCGGCCGCAAGCAGATCATGTCTGCGTCCATATAGACCAGCCGCTCAACATTCTGCGGCACATACGCCGGCAGCAGTACCCGCAGCAATACCGAACGATGCAGGCGCTGCGGCGCGTCACTGCGGATCTGGTTGAGCCGGTCCAGCATTTTAGTCATATCATAGATATATAACTCTACATTGCGGTACAGCATGGTAAAAGCATCCAGCCGGCGCTTATCCTCCTCGCCGATGCCGTCGCAGGCCAGATGAAAACACAGCGGCTGGCCCAGATGCTGATGCACCAGATTAGTCATCAGCACCCCGGCATATTTGACATAGCGGGCATCGACACCGAAGCCAAAATGGTAGACCTGTTCGCTCACAATGCTCCTCCTTTGGCCGTCACAGCCAGCTTTTAACGACAGCGGCACTGCTTTTTACAGTCCGCTTTGCTTAAAAATTCGCTTTAGAAAGTGCAGCGCAGTCCCAAATTGCCGCGCCATTTGGTTTTGATCTCGCTGCCGGTGCTGCGTTCCAGCTCGCCGTACAAATTGACGTTTTTATCCAGCTTGGCATTGAAGCCGACGCCATACTCCAGCCAAGTATCCTGCAGGTCAAGGGTGGAATTTTTGCTCACGCCCTGATAACCCGCCGCTATATTCATATCGCCCTGGAATTCGTGAGCCAGCGAACATTTCACATAGACATTATTCTCGGCATATTGTCGGCCCAAGGTCAGCCCCACACGCCCGATCAGCGATTTATACGTATCGTTATGCACTTTGGCGCCGGAACTGAGGACATAGTCGCAGCTGCCCATATTGCCATAAGTCAGCTCGGCCTGCGGTTCGATAAAATACTCGTGCGGCAGCTCCCGGCGATAGCCATATTCAGCGCTCACAGTAAACGCGTTACTGTCAAAATCGCCTTTATAAACAGTTCCCAGCATCGCTGTCGTCGCTGCATTGCTTATGCGTCCGTATTTGGCGGTAAAATCGGCATAATGCCCTTTGCCGCCTATATAACTGCCGTACAGGCCGAACATCGTCGAACGTGCATCGCCGCTGCCGCCGTCAAAACTGCTTTCGCCTTTCATATACGATACCGCCACACCTGTGACCAGCTTGCCGCTGCCCGCAGCTTTGCTCCAGTCATAGCCGCCCTGGAAGGTGCGATATTTCAGATCCGTCTGCACGCCGCCGGTGATCTCGTTTTCACCGCCGTAAACCCTGGCCCAGGCTCCCGTTGTATCCACATTCCCGCGCAGCTCGCCTAAGCGCCGCGTCAGATCGTTGCTGTTAGCCTGCAAAACTGCTGCCGCAGCTGCGGCGCCGCTTTCTGTCAGCGTCATGGCAGCGCCCTTGCTGGCAGTACCGGTAAAGGTGATCGTATCTATTTTCCATGTATCGTCGCCGTCCGCCGCCAGATCCGGCGTAATACTAAAATCCCTGATCAAAGTCAGCCCGGCGTCAGCAGCTACTTCAGCAGCACTGATCGTCTTGCCCTCAAAAAGAGTATTCGCCGTAGTGAAACTGGTGCCATCCAGTGTCACAACAGCCTTACCAAACTCCAGCGGCGTCTCCAGGTATTTACTGCTTACTTCCCGCGGCAGTTCGCCCAGCTGGATATAATTGGTTACAGTCTCGCCGCTGTTCTTGTTCGTTCCCAGCAATTTCACTTCGTCCGTCGTTTTAGCTGTCACATCCGCGCCAAGCACGAAAGTTGTATTTTTGACACTGATCTTATCGTCGCCGGTGATCTCAAAAGTGCGCGGCGCAACATCCGTCCGCGCCGTCCCCGGCTGGCTGTGATAAAGATCAATGATACCGCCGTCTGACGTCAGTTTCAAGTTACCGTAAGCAGCATTTTTTAAACTGTCCTGCGCCGCATACCAGACCGCCTGATCACTGAGTCTGAGGTCAAAATCAACGGTGCTATCCTCGGCGTTACCCGCATTGACCAATTTCCCTGCCCAGTACGAATCTGCTGAAGCCAGGTTCACCAATACGCCATTAGGGTGATAGTTATATATTGCAATATCACCCGTGATCTGCACCGTTTTGTCACCGTCAAGATTAATGATGATATCTCTTGCATTTCCGGATAGCGATTCACCTGCCAGCAGCGCATACTTCCCTTCGGCAGCCTTGATTCTGACATCGCCTTTAGTAATAAGCGCAGTATTATCATTATAATTTGTTATAAGGCTGAGCGCGTCCTCGCCTGTCCCGGCAGCATCGATATCAATATCGTCATCAAAGACCTGGGCAGACTTGTACGTAACGCCATTACATTCATAATCGCTATGAGAATACGCGCTGTCCTTACCAAAATGCTGCGGCGTCGTGATCGTCGCCGCAGACGCCAAATTTTCAGCCGCAAATATCCCCCCTGAATATACCAGCGACATTGCCAGCAACGTCCGCAGTACTTTTCTTTTCAATTTTGTGTTCTGTGACATCTTTTCAATACTCCCTTTCATCTTTGCATCAGCCTGCGCTGACAAATTTATCTCCTGCGCGGCAAACACCGCGTTCAAGGCAAGCTTTATACCGTTTTCTTTTGCAGCAGCTTCAGCAGCAGGCGCACTTCTTCCAGCGAATACTGCTCCTGTTCGTCAGTTTCTGCGGCGGCAATTTCAGTAACCCGCTCACTTTCTGCACCCGCCGCCTGTTCTTCAGCCTCGGCATCATGTGCCTGTGCCCACTCGGCCGCCGCTTTTCTGTCCAGCAGTGTTTCCAGCGTGCAGCCCAGAACATTGGCGCTGCGCAGCAGCAGCTTTAAACTGACCTGCACGTTGTTATGCTCGATATTGCTCAAATGGGTCTGACTGATGCCGATACGTTCGGCAAACTGCTGCTGCTTGAACAGGCAGGTACTGCGCAGGATCTTGATATTGCTGCCGATACGCGGCAGGCAGCTTTCATCGTACATACTTCACCTCAGCCCTCAAAAACATTAGCATTTTAGTTTGAAATATCGAAACTAAAATGGTTTTTCTTTTGTTTGGCGTCAAAAACTTTATTTATTGTAATAATTACAGTTATTATAGCACACTTGTGCCCCCCCGCAAGACACTTACTGTTGCCTGTGTAAAACGTCTTCGAGTCTTGGGGCGCATTACGCCGGCGGATTTAAAACTATCGGCGTCTGCGCATTCCTGCCCTGTCTGGCAATATAAATAAAAAGACTGAGCCTAGGCTCAGTCTTTTTATTTTCACGTTATTTTTTTATACTACGCGGCAGTTACACTTCAGCTTCTATCTGTTTGCCTACTTCCCGCAGATAGCTTTGCAGCGTCAGCATGGAATTGGTGAGATAACGCTCGCCGCACCACGACAGGTAAATACTGGCTTCACCGATCTCGTCAGCCAGCGGTATGGAACGGATATCGCGGTAAGCATCCCTGACGCTGGCCAGTCCGAAAGAAACGCCCAGCCCTTCGCGCATATAGTCGCTCAGCAGCTCAACATTGCCTTCCAGAACAAAGTCCGGCTCGAAACCGGCTTTTTTACACAGCTCGTCAACGATCCGCAGCTTGCTTTGATCCTCCGGCAGGGCGCAGATCTTTTCGTTTTGGATATCCTGCAGATAGATCTTCCGGCGGCGGGCCATAGGGTGCCTGGCTCCGACCAGCAGTGTATAACGGTCTTTCCACAGCGGCACTGAAATGATTTTAGGATGATCGAGCCTGCCAGTTGTCAGCCCAAAGTCAAAGCGACCGCTCAGAAGTCCGTCCATGATCTCGTTATGCGCTGCCAGCAGATGCGCCAGCCTGATATCGTCATGTTCTTTAAGAAAATCCACCAGCCAGCGTTTGGAAAGCATGGTACTGCTGCTGCCAAGACGTATGTATTTAGTATCGCGCGAGCGCATGTCGGCGATTTCCTTTTTGGCGTCCTCCAGATGCTGCAGGGCTTCGTTGGCATGATGCAACAGGATCTTGCCGTATTCGTTCAGCACTACGTTACGTCCGTCGCGGTCAAAAAGCTGCCCGCCCATTTCTTCTTCCAGCCGGGCAACGATAGCGCTCAGGTAGGGCTGTGATACCATCAGCAGCTTGGCTGATTTGGTGATGTGTTCCTGTTCGGCGACTACTTTAAAATACTTGAGCTGTAATAGATCCATGACCGTCACCTTTCATAACAAATAGCTTATGAGTACATACAATAACTAGTATTATACTTATTCTACCCCAGGTTTTACAATAAAGACAAGAAGAAATCTTGCAAGATATTTAAATTCTAAAGTTTTGGGGAGGTCATTATGTCTACTAACTCTGCTCTCAGTAAATACAAGTTTCTCGGTCTCTTTCCTCTGGTCATGGCCCAGATCGGCACTTCCGGCGATAATTCGGTGCTTACCGTGGCTACAGCTTCCCTGCTGGCCAGTCTTAATGCGACAATGTCAGACATCCAGCTGGCCAACATTATTTATTCTTTGTGCGCCGGCTGCCTGATGATCGTCGGCGGTATGGTCGGCCTGATAGTCGGCTGGAAAAAAACTTTCCGCATCGGCGCTGCGATGTGCGCCGTCGGCGAACTTGTCGTAGCTTTCTCCGGCAACATTTTTATGTTCACCTGGGGCGGCCGTCTGCTGGTCGGTATCGGCGCCAGTTTCCTTATCCCTTCTGTACTCGGGCTGATCCCCGGTTTGTATCAGGGCAATGACCGCGCTTTCGCTTTCGGGGCTATCGGCGCTGCTACAGGTATCGCTTCCTGCCTCGGCCCTATCGCCGCCGGTTTTTTGATCGATACTTTTGACTGGCGCATAGCCTTTAGCTGCATGGCCGTTTATTTTACTATCGTTTTTTTAGGTTCGCTGCTGGTAGGCGATGTTCCGCTGCCCGAACAAAAAGTGCGTTTTGACCTGAAAGGTACGGTCGTTGCCGTTGCCGGCCTGTTTTTACTGATCATCGGTATCAGCAAGATCCCAGTCTGGGGCCTGATCGATCCGATCGCGCCGCCTGTTATCGGCGGCAGTCCGTTAGTTTTGTTCGGTATGTCACCGGCTTTGTTTATCGCGCTGCTGGGGCTTATCACTCTGGTGCTCCTGGTCCGTATCGAACGTAATGTTGAAAAAACCTATGGTTCCTGTCTTATTCCTTCCTCCTTCTTAACGACGCCGCAGGTACGCAGTGGACTGTATCTTACAGCGATGCTGTTCCTCTGCTTCGGCGGGTCGTTCTTCCTGGTCATCACTTATCTGCAGCTGGTCGCCGGTTTCAGCGCCATTATGACCGGTATAGCCATGAGCGCTATGGCGATCCCGATGATCGTGTTCTCTATGGGTATCCCCAAGTTCAGTCCCGATGCTTCGCCGAAAAAGATCTGCCGCACGGGTATCGCTATGATTGCCCTTTCGACGATTCCGATGGCGTTGTCCTTAAATCCTTACGGAGTTAACTGGCTGATGTATGTGGGCCTGTTCTTCTTCGGCGCCGGGCAGGGCTTTGTTGCTTCACAGTCTTCCAATATCATCGCAGGAGCAGTCAATGCCCGCGACGCTCAGCAGTCCAGCGGTATCCAGACCGCGACCCGCAATGTCGGTCAGGCGATCGGCGTCGCTATTCTGGGCGTAGTCATGCTGTTTTCCATCACCGGTACTTTTAAGGACGCCGCTTTGAGCAGCGCCGATCTGAGCAGTACTTCCAAAACCGTTATCAGCGAGCAGGCTTCCATCGGCTTTATGCCGGACGCTGCTTTCGCAAAATATATTGCGGATAAAGCGGCAAATGCCGATGACGCCGCTGTCTTGACCGCTATCAACCGCAGCACCCGCCAAAATTCCACTCAGCTGGGCCTGTATGTCCTGGGCTTCATTTGCGCTCTGTTCTGGCTCAGCACCGGACCGCTGCCCAATGAAAAAATAACTAAATGATTTTAACTGTTAATCAGTAAATTTATAATGAGGTGATCTTATGTATATGTCCGCAAATTTTCAGGTGATTTCCGATCCGGTAGTCTTTCAGAACGCTCAGGTTACTATCTACCGCGCGCAGAAGGTAGTGACCATGAACCCGCAGATGCCGTGGGCAGAATGTGTTGCCGTTGCCGGCGGCACTATTATCGCAGTCGGTGATTTTATCGATATGGAGGCTTATTTTAAAGCGCATGCTGCTTCTTATCAGATCAATGATACGTTTATCAACAATGTTATTTATCCCGGTTTTATCGAAGCCCATATGCACGCTCAGCAAAGCGGCCTGTATAATATGAATTATGTTTATATCGGCTACTTTGACCGGCATACTGCTGAAGGCGAGATTTCCAGAGGCTGCAAAACGCCGGACGAGATCATTGCCAAGCTGCGTGAGGTAATAGAAAAGAACCCCGGTAAATATAACGATCAGAACTGGCTCAGTACTTATGGTATCGATCCGCTGATCTTGGGCGACGCCAAGCTGGAAAACATCAACAGCAAATGGCTAGACCAGGTTTCCAGCACTGTACCCATCTGCCTGAACCATGCTTCCGGCCATTTGATGACCGTCAATACCCGTGCGATCGAGCTGTCCGGCATCGATGCTGTCCACGACGACAATATCGGCCGTTATCCGGACGGCAGCTGCAACGGCAACGTTGCCGAACCCGAATTTATGTCCTATGTTTTAAAGGCAGGCGGTATGCGGATCAGCGGCGACGCTGCGGAAACCGCCGAAAAAGCGACCCGTTATATCGCCAAGATGGCCAAACACAACGGCTGCACCACGATCGCTGATAAGGCTTTCGGCTTTATCCTGACCCCGAAGGCTATTGACGGTTATACTAACGCTCTGAAAAAGAACAGCTGCCTGTACGTTTTGTTGTGGAACCTTTCTACAGTAAAAATATGGATGGTGTCTTCGGCGGCTGGAATGGCCTGCAGCAGCTGCGTCAGCAGATCGAAAATGACCGTTTCATTTTTAACCACGCCAAGATTCTGGCTGACGGTTCGATCCAGGGCTATACTGCCAATTTACTGAATAAGGAATATTACAGCGGCGCCAAAAACGGCAAGCTGATCTACGACGACGATACCATGTTCGATATCCTGAAGGAATGTGAGGAACACGGCTACTCGGTCTCTATCCATACTAACGGCAACGGCGCTACCGAACAGGTACTGCGCGTAGTAAAACGCCTGCGGGAAGAAAACCCAACCAGCATCTACCGCCATACTGTGGAGCATGTGCAGTTGGCAAATGAAAACCAGCTGGCACGCCTGCATGAACTGAATATCGGCGCTAATTTCTTCGCCAACCATCTGTATTACTGGGGCGACGTCCATGCTGAATACACCGTAGGGCCTTACAAGGTCAAACGCATGGAGCCGATGCGCAGCGCTGTCAACCACGGCGTCCGCTTCGGCGTGCATTCCGACGACCCGATCACAGAGGTCAATCCGCTCTTTTCCGCCTGGTGCGCCTGCAACCGCAAATCCGGCATCAGCGGTAAAGTTTATGGTGAAGACCAGTGCCTGACCGCCGATGAAGCAATGCGCTGCATCACCTTAAATGCCGCCTGGCTGCTGCATCTGGAAGACAGGCTCGGTTCGATCGAGACCGGCAAATGGGCAGACTTTACCGTCCTGGCCGAAGAAGTTACCGAAGCCAATAAGGCTACGATGAAGGATATAGAAATCATCGGTACTGTTTCCGGCGGCGTGATCCAATAACGTAAACAGCTTAAATAATGATCAAAGAACGGCAGCAATAGCTGCCGTTCTTTTTTGTGATTGCTGCCCAATAATAACTTATTCCTAAAATCAGTAAATTTCTTCATTTCAACAATGTTTCTAAAAAGTGTTATACTATAAGTAATCATTTATCGCAGAGGAGGAATATTTATGTTCAAGACCCGTAAAGTTGTTATCGTCGGTGCCGGACACGTTGGTTCACATGTCGCACTGGCACTGATCCAATCCGGTGAAGCCGACGATATCGTCCTGATAGATATCCTGAAAGAAAAAGCTATCGGTCAGGCGCTGGATCTGGATGACTGTGTCAGCGGCTCGCTGTGCGGCAAAAATGTCAGTATCCGCGCCGGCTCCTATGAAGAGCTGCACGATGCCGATATCATGGTCATGGCCTTTGGCCGCAGCCGTCGACCCGGTGAGACCCGGCTGGATATGTTCGACGATTCGATCAAAATGGCCAACGAAGTTGTTTCACATTTAAAACAGGTCGATTTTCGCGGTATCATGATCAGTATTTCCAATCCTGCGGACATCATCTGCGAATACATCCGCCGGCAGATGGACTGGCAGCCTTCCCGCTGCTTCTGTACAGGCACCAGCCTGGAAACCTATCGCCTGCTGCGGGTACTCAGCAAGGCCACCGGCTACAGCCGCCGTTCTATTCACGGCTTCTGTATGGGTGAGCATGGTAATTCCAGCTTTATCGTCTGGTCACGTATTTTTATCGGCGGCAAGCCCTTTCTGCAGCTGCGCCGGGAACGTCCGGTTTTGGCAGAAATCAGCCTGGAAGATCTGCAAACGCAGGTCAAAAAAGCCGGTGATATTGAAATCGACGGCAAAGGCTGCACCGAATTTGGTATCGCCAATGTGGCCAAAATGCTTATCAGCGCGATCTTCCACGATCAGAAGCTTGTCTGGCCCTGCTCGACCCTGCTGCGCGGCGAATATGGTCAGCACGATGTGGCGGCAGGCGTTCCCTGCGTTATCGGCAAAAACGGTGTGGAAGAAATTTTAGAAGTCGAACTCACTGACGAAGAACAAGCCAAGTTTGCCGCTTCCTGCGATATTCTGCGCGGCTTTTTAGACCGTGCCGCATCCCTTAAATTTTAAAAACAGCGTCTGTATAAAAATAAAGCCCCGGCCAGCGGCCGGGGCTTTATTATTCTGTTTATTGGTCCTTTACATCTGTCTCTGCAGCTACCGCTTCCGGCAGTTTTTCGACCAGTATTTTGTCGATGCGGGTGCCGTCCATATCAACAACCTCGAAGCGGTAGCCATTCCACAGGAAGTAGTTGCCGGCAGTCGGGATATGCCCGATATTGGTAACGACGAAACCGGCCACAGTATTGAAACCCGTTTTTTCTTCCAGCGGCAGCTCATCCAGATCAAGGAAGTCTTTAAATTCGCTGATCGGCAGTAAGCCGTCTACCAGCCAGCTGCCATCTTCACGTTCGACGATCTCCTGTTTAAATTCTTCATCATAGGAAGGCAGATCGCCGACCAGATGCTCAATAATATCACGCAGGGTCACCATACCAGCCAGCCCGCCGAATTCGTCCATGACCAGCGCCACCTTGATCCGCGTGTCCTTGAACATATCCAGCAGCTTTTGGGTATACATACCTTCAGGCACATACAGCGGCTGCTGCACCGAGCTGCGCATCGAAGCGCCGGTAGCGCCCAGGACATCGGCTAAAAACCGTTTCGTATAGACAACTCCCAGGACGTGTTCCAAATCTTCTTCGGCCACAACATAGCAGGAATACTGTTTTTCCGCAATGACCTCCAAGTGCTTATAAAGCGGATCGTTGACGTCAAGCCAGGTGATCTTGGTCCGCGGCGTCATGATCTCGCTTACGCGCAGGTCATCCAGTTCAAAAACGTTTTCGATCATTTTCTGCTCGCCGACGTTAAATACTCCATGCAGCCGGCCCTGCTCCAGCAGTACGCGCACTTCTTCTTCCGTGACCGGAGGTTCGTCACTGGGCTTAAGCCCCAGCGCCTTCAGTAAAAACCTGGTCGAAACGCTTAAAAAGACAGTCAGCGGTTTAAACGCGGTAATAATGACCTTGATAAAACCGGCAAAGCTCATGGCAACCTTTTCCGGGTTGTTGAGCGCCATTTTTTTTGGTATCAGCTCGCCTAAGATCAAACTGAGATAGGTCACCAGCGCCACGACGAAGGTATACGACACTACGCCGGCATAAGGACGCAGTACGCTGATCTCACGCAGCAGTCCTTCCAAAGGCGCTGCCAGCATGGCGCCGCTGTATACGCCGGTGCCGATGCCGACCAGTGTGATACCGATCTGCACCGTTGATAAAAACTCAGTCGGTTCCTTAGCAAGCTTTAAAATATACGCAGCTTTGCTGCTTCCCTCATCAGCCAGCTGCTCCAGCCGGCTTTTACGCGCCGAGACCAGCGCCATTTCCAGCATGGCCAGCAGGCCGTTCATTAAAATCAAAACAATAACAATAAATACTTCTTTGATAGACCCGAGAGGATCCATACAGTCATCACTCCTATTTTTTATAATCTCTTTTTAGGGGTTGGCTTTTATTTTTTCTCCAGCATTTGGCAAACGCTTTGCGCAGCAGGTCAACAACGATGATCGACAGACCGAACAAAACAACTACGCTCCATTCGTGCAGGTTCAGCGGTGTCGTACGCAGGATGCGGCCGCCGACATAGGTCAGCAGCACCTGGATCGCCACGATCAGCGCCATTACATTCAGGAAGCCTTTGTTCTTGTCGATGTGCTCCAGCAGGTTAAGACCGGAAACACGCACGTTAAAACCGTTGGCTACCGCCATAAAGATATATGTGCAGAAGAAGCCCGTATATGTGTAGATATGGTCGGGCGCATTGCGGAACAGATGATCGACATAGCTGCTTTTATAAAAGAGGATCGCGATAAAGGTCATATACACGCCGCCCATAGTGATGGTAGACAGCATTTTTTTGCTGACTATCGGTGCGCTGCGGTCTTTTGGCTTTTCACGCAGGTATTTTTCCAGCGCTGGCTCACCGCCGAAGGCCAGTGCCGCCAGAGTATCCATGACCAGGTTGATCCAGAGGATCTGCGTAATGGTGAGCGGTTTATCGATGCCGATAAACGGTGCTATGAAGTTTATCGCTACGGCTGAGAAGTTGATCGTCAGCTGGAAGACGATGAATTTACAGATAGAATTATAAATCGTACGTCCGTATAAGATCGCCTGTTTGATACTGAGGAAATTATCGTCAAGAATTACGATGTCACCGGCTTCTTTGGCAACTTCGGTACCGCTGCCCATCGCAAAGCCTACATCGGCTTTTTTGAGTGCGGGCGAGTCGTTGACGCCGTCACCTGTCATACCTACTACCAGGTTCATCTCCTGTGCCAGGCGCACCAGCCGTGATTTATCCATCGGCAGGGCGCGGGCTACTACGCGCAGCTTATGCAGCTCCAGTTTCACCTGTTCGTCGCTCATTTCCGCAAGCTCAGCCGAGGTCCAGACCAACTCATTCGGACGCTGCAGCAGGCCTGCGTCTTTAGCGATCGCTACCGCGGTTTCGCGGCGGTCACCGGTGATCATAACGATCTGTACGCCTGCATCCTGAACTTCAGCAATCGCTTCGATCGCTTCGGGACGGACTTCGTCGCGAATACCCAGAATACCTACCAGCGTCAGTCCGCCTGCCGGCAGCTCATCGCCTTCGATATCGCTTTCATAGGTGCAGAGTGCCAGCATCCTGATCGCATCTGCTGCCAGTTCCAGCATTCTGTCATCCAGTGTTTTTTTCATTTCTTCGGTCAGCGGCTGGCGGTTGCCTTCCGCATCCCAGTAGTGGCTGGTTTGCAAAATCAGCTTTTCCGGAGCGCCTTTAGCCAGGCAGTAACGCTCGCCGTTACCGCTGACTGCCGCCCAAGAATATTTATTGGCGCTGTTGAAAGGAATAAATTTATCACGGTGCAGCATTTCTTCCATACGGTAGCTGCCTACATAGTTGCTGAGCGCCCGCTCAGTCATATTGCCGCCGACCATAGCGCCGTCAGAAACGGCTGCCGAGGTATTGAGCACAACGTTTTGGTAAGTAAAGGCCTTCAGCTTTGCAGGCAGTACGTCAAACGCAGGGTATTCCTGACGGTCGCCGGTAATGAACCGTACGACTTCCAGCTTGCCCTTTGTGATCGTGCCTGTCTTATCGGTAAAAAGCAGGTTCAGACTGCCCGCAGTTTCGATCCCGACCAGCTTCCGCACAAGTACGTTATCGCGCAGCATTTTTTTCATATTCAGCGACGAAACGATCGCGATCATCAGCGGCAGCCCTTCCGGCACCGCCATAACGATAATGATGATACCCAGGATAACAGCCTGCACCAGATCAGACAGCAAAAGCGGCGTATTAGCAAAATAAGCGCCGAAATCGCCGTACAGATAGGCTTTATGCAGCATGACTGCCAAAGCGATCAGCACACCGCCGGCATAACCAAACTGGCTGATATGATGCGCCAGTCCCTTAAGTTTTAATTTCAGCGGGCTGTCACGTTCATCATCCTTAAGCTCCTGGGTCAACTGACCGTAGATAGAGCTGTCGCCGATCTTAACGGCCTGCATGATGCCCTGACCTTCGACAACGACGCTGCCGCGGAACAGCTTATGCTCGTCCAGAAAATCGATAGTACCATCGCCCCAGGTAAAATCGGGCGGAGCGATCAGCTTATGGGCTTCCTTGCTTTCGCCGTTCAGGGCCGCCTGGTCAAGCTTCACATCGCCGTCCAGTAAGATACCATCGACCGGAACTTTATCGCCGGCCTCCAGAATTACCGCATCACCGACGACGATATCATCGATATGCAGCTCAACCGGCTCGCCGTCACGCCAAACCTTGCAGCGGATACGGCTGGCTTCTTCCTGCAGTTTCTGGAAAGCGTTTTCATTGCTGTACTCAGAATAAGTAGAAACAAAAGTCGCCAGAATGATGGCCAGAAAAATACCCATCGTTTCGATCCAGTCGCCGTGCCCCATATAAACAAAAACTACGTTGACCAACAGCGCCAGGATCAGGATCCGGATGATAGGGTCTTTAAAATTCTCCCACAGCTTATCCCAAAAGGTTTCGCGCGGGGGCTGAGTCAGGGCATTATTGCCCTGCTCGGATAATGCTTTGCTCGCTTCTTCAGTAGTCAAGCCGAACTTGTTCACTGTGTTTGCTCCTCCTTACAAAAAAGCTGCGGGACCCAAGGCCTCACAGCTTCATTGCTATTTATGATTATAAATTAATTGCCCCAGACTTTACGCATCAGGACAGGGTATTCTTCTACCAGATGTTTTAAAATAACATCGATCACTGTGTGGATAACAGGCGCTTCAAAGCCTTCGTCAGTCGTAGTGATGCAGCTGTCAAGGCAGATATCCCCGTTGTCGCCTTCATAGTATTTAAAAACCTTGTATTTTTTATTAAGCTCGTTGATATGCATCAAAACGCCTTCGCGGTTGCCGGCATTGACAACGCCAGCGGCAACGCGCACCTGGATCATCGTATAGATGCTGTCGTCCAGCACGATCATCGTCGGCAGATTCTGACTGCTGACTTCCATATGGGCACGATAAACGATGCTGTGCATTTCGTTATCGATTTCTTCCTTTGAAAAACAGTTGATATTATTGGAACTTAAAAATTCATCAAATTTTGCGGCCTTACTCATCTTCATCTCCCCTATCTGCAATATTCATTGCCTTACAGTATTTAATATTACACTATTAAATAAACTTTGTATAGTGCAAAAGCCGCTCTTACTTATTTTTCACAAACATTTCAATATTCTGTCTTTTTACAGTTGCTGACTTGCTGCAAGCTGTTTTTGTTTAATTTTTACAGTATTTTATTCCGCTTGTCAAAGACTTTAAAATATAATGTATACAATTTGCATTTCTTTTTTGCGTATTTTATAATTAAACTTGCAGTTTTGTATATAGATATAATTTGCTTTGAGAGGGGAAAATCACATGTATACTTCATTACCGCCCAAGCAGGGGCTTTATGATCCCTGGTTCGAGCACGACGCCTGCGGTCTGGGTGTCGTCGCCAACATCAAAGGCCGTAAATCCAACAAGATCCTGCGGCAGGCTTTAGTGGTGCTGCGCAATATGGACCACCGCGGCGGACAAGGCGCCGATATGAATTCCGGCGACGGCGCGGGTATCCTTCTTCAGCTGCCGCACACCTTTCTGGTCAAAGAATGTGCCAAGCTCGATATCGAACTGCCACAGCCCGGCCATTATGCCGTTGGCTTTATGTTCCTGCCGCCTGACGTTGTAGAGAGAGAAAACACCCAGCGTCATTTTGAAAAGCTTGTTACTGCAAACGGACAGGAGCTTTTAGGCTGGCGTAACGTACCGGTCGACCCGGAGGTACTGGGTGAAAAATCACGCCAGAGCCAGCCGTTCATGGCGCAGGTCTTTATCAAGGCCAGCCCACAGATCATCGACCGGCTGAGCATCGACGATAATGCCTTTGAACGACAGCTGTACAGCATCCGCCGTCAGGCCGAAAATCATATTCGCTATGGCAGGCTGCGCGGCGGCAGGTATTTTTATATCGCCAGCCTGTCTTCACGGACTATCGTTTATAAAGGGATGCTGACTACGGAGCAGCTGGGTTCTTTTTATTCTGACCTGCAGGACAGTTCTATGGAAACAGCAATGGCTTTAGTCCATTCCCGTTTCAGCACCAACACCTTTCCCAGCTGGGAACGCGCCCATCCTTACCGTTATCTGATGCATAACGGCGAGATCAATACCCTGCGCGGCAACATCAACTGGATGCGCGCCCGCCAAACGATGTGCGGCAACAGCCTCTGGGGCAGCAAGATCAAAGATATCATGCCTATCATCGACGAAACCGGCTCTGATTCGGGAATGTTCGATAACTGTCTGGAATTTCTTGTCATGTCGGGACGCAGCCTGCCGCATGCTGTAATGATGATGATTCCCGAACCATGGGGCAAAAATCCCCATATCGATCCGGATCTGAAAGCTTTTTTTGAATACCATAATTCTCTGATTGAAGCCTGGGACGGACCTGCCGCCATGGCCTTTACCGACGGACGCACTATCTGCGCCGCTCTGGACCGCAACGGCCTGCGGCCTTCCCGCTATTACATTACTCAGGATGATACGATCGTTCTGGCCTCCGAGGTCGGCGTCGTCGATCTGGATCCGGCGACCATTGTCAAAAAAGACCGTCTGCGGCCGGGCAGGATGCTGGTCATCGATACTGTAGCAGGCCGCATCATCGGCAACGACGAGATCAAACATAAAATAGCTACCGAACAGCCCTATCGCAAATGGCTGGACGAAAATCTTATTAAATTGAATGCGATCAAGCTCACTACCGAGCTGCCGAAGCCCGATCCCAAAACCCTGCTGCGACGGCAACTGGCTTTTGGCTATACGCTGGAAGACCTGACCAAGTTTCTGAAACCAATGGCTACTAAGGGGATAGATCCGCTGGGAGCGATGGGCAACGACGCTCCACTGGCCGTTTTATCCGAAGAACCGCAGCTTTTATACAACTATTTCAAGCAGCTTTTCGCCCAGGTCACCAATCCTCCTATAGACGCTATTCGCGAGGAAGTGTTTACTGATACGACCAGCGGCATCGGCCCGGAGAAAAACCTGATCGACCCGCAGCCTGACAGCTGCCGGCAGATTTCAGCCGAATCGCCTGTTTTGAGCAATATCGAGCTGGCCAAGCTCAAAAATATCCAGCAGCCTAAATTCCAGGCGGCGACACTGCCGATGCTTTACCCGGTAGCCGCCGGCGGCACAGGGCTCAAACACGCACTTGACAGTCTGTGTGCACAGGCTGACGCTATGATCGCACAGGATAAATGTATTCTGATTTTATCTGACCGTGAAATGAACGAAGAAATGGCGGCTATTCCTGCCCTTTTGGCCGGCGCCTGCCTGCATCATCATCTGATCAAAAGCGGCAGCCGGCTCAAAGCTTCTATTATTATCGAATCGGCCGAACCGCGCGAAGTGCATCATTTTGCACTGCTGCTTGGCTATGGCGTCAGCGGCATCAATCCCTACCTGGCGTTTGAAACGATCGAAGAAATGTGCTCTAACGGTATGATCACCGGCGTTACAGTAGAGCAGGCCACCGCAAATTATATCGACGCCTGCACCCACGGTATCGCCAAGATCCTTTCCAAAATGGGTATTTCTACAGTGCAATCTTATCGCGGCGCCCAGATTTTTGAAGCTATCGGCATCAGCAGCTGTGTGATCGAAAAATATTTCACCGGCACACCTTCCCGACTGGAAGGGATCGGCCTGGACGAGATCGCCAAAGAAGTAGAGCTGCGTCACCTGCCGGCCTTCAAAGCTGATGCGTCTGATCTGTGCAGCTATGAATCCGGCAGTGTTTACCAATGGCGCAGCGGCGGCGAACGGCATATGTTCAATCCGCAGACTGTTTTTGCACTGCAGCAGGCCTGCCGCGAAAACGATTACACTATGTTCAAACGCTTTTCCAGCGAACTGAACAGCAGTGCTTTTGCCAATCAGAACCTGCGCAGTATGCTGACCTTCACTCCGCAGCGGCTGCCGATACCTATCGAACAGGTAGAATCTGTAGACAGCATCTGTAAACGTTTTAAAACCGGCGCAATGAGCTACGGCTCGCTCAGCCAGGAAGCGCACGAATGTCTGGCGATCGCTATGAACCGTATCGGCGGTAAGTCCAATACGGGCGAGGGCGGCGAACATCCTTCCCGCTTCCGTCCCCAGCCTGACGGCGATAGTAAGCGCAGTTCTATCAAACAGGTGGCCTCAGGCCGCTTTGGCGTTACCAGCAATTATCTGGTCAACGCGGATGAGATCCAGATCAAGATCGCCCAGGGTGCCAAACCAGGTGAAGGCGGTCAGCTGCCCGGAGGTAAAGTCTATCCCTGGATCGCCGAATGCCGCGGGACTACTGCCGGTATCGGCCTTATCTCTCCGCCGCCCCATCACGATATTTATTCGATCGAAGATTTAGCCGAACTGATACACGATTTGAAAAACGCCAATCCCCGTGCCAAAATCAGCGTCAAGCTGGTTTCTGAGGTTGGCGTCGGAACCATTGCCGCAGGCGTCGTTAAAGCCTGTGCCGATGTAGTGCTGATCTCCGGCTACGACGGCGGCACAGGTGCTTCGCCCCGCACCAGTATCAACCACGCCGGACTGCCCTGGAGCTGGGACTGATGGAGACCCATCAGACGCTGCTGCTCAACAACCTGCGCAACCGTGTGACTCTGGAAACCGACGGTAAGCTGATGACCGGACGCGACGTGATCATCGCCGCCTTGCTGGGTGCCGAAGAGTTCGGCTTTGCCACTGCGCCGCTGATCGCTTTGGGCTGCGTTATGATGCGCGTCTGCAATCTGAATACCTGTCCTATGGGCGTCGCTACCCAGGACCCGAAGCTGCGCCGTAACTTTAAGGGCAAACCGGAGTATGTCGTCAACTTTATGCACTTCATTGCCCAGGAGGTTCGCGAATATATGGCCGAACTGGGCTTCCGCAGTATCGACGAAATGGTGGGACGTACGGAAGTACTGCTGGCTAAACCGGAGCGTAACTGGAAAAATAAAAATCTTAACTTAGCGCCGCTGCTTTATAAACCGGAGGTAGAACCGGGCACCAGCCAGGTCTGCACCACCGAACAAAACCACCAGCTGGAAAAATCGCTGGACTGCCGCGAGCTGCTGGCAATCTGCAAAACCGCTGTCGCCGGCAAAAAACAGGTCGATATCACGCTGCCTATCAAAAATACCGACCGTGTCGTCGGTACCATCCTCGGCAGTGAGATCACTCGCCTTTACGGTTTGGAAGGCCTGCCGGAAGATACGATCAGACTGCACTTCAAAGGCTCGGCCGGACAAAGCTTTGGAGCCTTTTTACCGCCCGGTATCACCCTGCGTCTCGAAGGCGATGCCAACGACCACGTCGGCAAGGGTCTTTCCGGCGGTAAAATCATCATCCATCCCTTTGCAGAAGCGCCTTTCAATCCTCACGAAAACATCATTATCGGCAACGTTGCCTTCTACGGCGCCACCAGCGGTGAAGCCTATATTTCCGGTATTGCCGGTGAACGTTTCTGCATTCGCAACAGCGGCGTCAATGCCGTTATCGAAGGTGTCGGCGACCACGGCTGCGAATATATGACCGGCGGCACCGTCGTTATTCTGGGTAAGACCGGACGGAACTTTGCTGCCGGCATGAGCGGCGGTATTGCCTATGTTTTAGATGAAGACGGTACCTTTTCGGGCTACTGTAACAAAGAAATCGTACTGCTGGAACAGTTGAAGGAAATCAATGATACCATGCAGCTGCAGAAAATGATCCTGAAACACGCAGAATATACCGGCAGCAGTATTGCCCGCCGGATTCTGGCAGACTGGGATAGTTACGTCAAAAAATTTGTCAAGGTCATTCCCAAAGATTATAAGCGCGTTACCGAAAAAGTCGCCCAATACCTGCAAAGCGGTATGAGCGAGCAGGAAGCGACGATCAAAGTATTTGAGGAGGTGCAGGCATAATGGGTAAACCGACCGGATTTATGGATTACAAACGGCAGGAACTTGCGCTGCGCCCGCCTCAGGAGCGCATCAAAGACTGGGAAGAAATCAAAACCAGCAGTCTGCCTCACAAAGAAGAACTGCAAAAACAGGCTGCGCGCTGCATGGACTGCGGTATTCCCTTCTGCCACAGCGGCGTAATGTTGGGCAAAGCCTTATCAGGCTGTCCGCTGCATAATCTGATGCCGGAATTTAACGACTTTGTTTATCAGGGGCTGGATCATTTCGCCTATGCGCGCCTGAATAAAACTAATAATTTCCCGGAATTCACCTCGCACGTCTGTCCGGCTCCCTGTGAAGGAGCCTGCAGTGCCAGCCTGGCAGGCAGTGCAGTCAGTATCCGCAATCTTGAACAATATATCATTGAAACAGCATTTGCAGAAGGCTATGTCAAACCCAACAAGCCGGCTCACCGCAGCGGACAAAAAGTTGCCGTTATCGGCAGCGGCCCGGCCGGCCTGGCCTGTGCCGACCAGCTTAACAAGGCAGGCCACAGCGTCACCGTCTATGAACGTGCCGACCGCGCCGGGGGGCTTTTGATGTATGGTATACCCAATATGAAGCTGGACAAGCATCTGGTAGAACGACGTATCAAGCTTCTGGAAGAGGCCGGGGTCACCTTTGAACTGAACAGTGAGATCGGCCACAAAATTTCTTCGGAAACACTGCTGAAACAGTTCGATGCGATCGCCCTTTGTACCGGCAGTACCGTACCGCGTGATCTGACCATCCCCGGCCGCGAGCTGCAGGGCATCCACTTTGCCAAGGATTATCTGCACAGCGTCACTAAAAGCTTTTTAGACAGCAGCCTGCAGGATAAAAAAGCTGTTTCCGCCAAGGGGAAAGACGTTATCGTCATCGGCGGCGGCGATACCGGCACCGACTGTGTAGCGACAGCCATTCGTCAGGGCTGCAGAAGCGTAAAACAGATCGAGATCATGCCCTGCCTGCCCCACTCCCGTACTGCAGATAACCCCTGGCCGGAAATGCCCCGTGTTTTCAAAACTGATTACGGGCAGGAAGAAGCCTTCGAGCTGTACCACCAGGATCCGCGCGACTACTGTATCATGAGCAAGGAATTTATCGGCAAAATGGGAAAGTCGATAAGCTGCGGCTCTGCCAGATTGACTGGCAGAAGGAAGACGGGCGTTTAATTCCTGTCGAGATCGCCGGAACAGAACAAATAGTCTCAGCTCAGCTGGTGCTTCTGGCAATGGGTTTTATAGGCACTGAAACACAGTTATTTGACGAATTTAAATTTGCCAGATCAGAGGCCAATACTATTGCGGCCAATGATAATGATTATATGACCTCGATCCCCGGTATTTTTGCGGCTGGCGACGCCCGCCGCGGCCAAAGCCTGGTAGTCTGGGCCATTGCCGAGGGACGCGGAGCCGCAGCCGCCATTGACAAATATCTGACGGCAGTTAAATAAGCGTTCCCCTCTCCTTAACATAGTGAACAGACCCTTACGATCAGTCGGCATAAGCCGCTGCCATAAGGGTCTGTTCCATTTTCGGCTCCTGCAGGCGCAGGCTCCCACGATTATTTATAACAGAAAAAGCACTTGCCTGCTTCATTACGGCAAGTGCTTTTTATACATCATTCAAATTCCAAACATCTGGCGGCACATCCTGATACCAGACGCCGTTTTAAAAATTCGCCCGCAGGCAGTCTGGATAGCCTCCTTACTCATGCCATCTTCATAAAAATTCACCAAAAAATCAGCTTCCACTAAAATCTGATAATCCATACCATCGATATTGGTATAAGTATGATGATGCCCAATCAAATAGCATACCCGCTCGCAGACGTCAGGAGCAAAACCTAACTTTGCCAGCAGTTCTGCCGCTGCCGGCGGTCCCTCCAGCTCCTGCGTTTTACCGCTGCATTTACCGGCGCCGAACTTCGCCTCGCCATTTTTGATACCGATATCGTGAGTCAGCGCCGCAGCTTCTAAAATAAACTGCGTCCTTTCGTTCAGCTGCTCCTGACGTCCGATCAACTGCGCCAGGGCATGTACCTTAATAAAGTGCTGGATCCGCCGGGCGTCGCCGCCCATATAAGCGATCATAGCTTCCAATAACTGCTGCAGCTGCATTATCTTGCCTCCAAATCACAACTTAAACTACCTGGAAAATATAAAATTTCAAATAATACGTCTCCGGGACATTCCATAAAATCGGATGGTCAGGCGACTGCTGGCGCGCCTCGATCTGCCGCAGCTGTACATTGGCGTCTGCAGCAGCATCATGCAGCATCTGCACAAACAGCTCTTCCTTCATAAAATGCGAGCAGGAACAAGTCGCCAGATAACCGCCGCGCGGCAGCAGCTTCATAGCCTTTAAATTGATCTCTTTATAGCCGCGGATGGCATTTTTGACCGTACTGCCCGACTTTGTAAACGCCGGCGGGTCTAAAATAATAAAATCATATTCCCGGGACTTATTATTGACCAGCTCTGACAGCAGATCAAAAACATTGGCCTTCAAGCCTTTAACAACTTTATCCAAGCCGTTTTTAGAGGCGTTGGCGTCCGTCATCTGCACTGCCTCGGCCGAAATATCTACAGCTGTTACAGAAGCAGCGCCTCCTACTGCAGCATTAAGAGCAAAAGCGCCGGTATGTGTAAAACAGTCCAGTACATGCTTACCACGGGCGATCTTAGCAATAGCCTGACGATTATACTTCTGATCCAAGAAGAAGCCTGTTTTCTGACCGTTCTCCACATCTACATTATACCTGATCCCGTTTTCAACGATTTCCGTCAACGGCTCCCCTGGTTCTGCAGCCTCTGCAAACGCAAACCAGCCCTTGTTTTCCTCCATGCCTTCCAGCAGGCGGATCTTCACATCGTTGCGTTCATACAAGCCCCTGATTTCCTCACCCTGCTCACGTAAAATCTTGTACAACAGGTTAAAAATCAACTCTTTCCGCACTTCTATTCCCAGTGATAAAGTCTGTGCAACCAAAATATCATTGAACCGGTCTACTGTCAGACCTGGAAAATGATCGGCCTCACCAAAAATCAGGCGGCAGCATTTAAAATCGGCTCCTGGCATTACAGTACGACGATAATCGATCGCATAACGCAACCGCCGTTCCCAGAAATCAGCGTCAAATTTATCATTGGTATTGGTCGAAATCAGGCGCACCCTGATCTTGGAATGGTCGTTGACAAACCCGGTGCCCAGATATTTGCCCTTGTTTGTTACCACATCGACCAGATCACCGTTTTGGTATTCGCCTTCGATCCTGGTGATTTCTTCAGCATAGACCCATGGATGGCCGCTGCGGGCGGCTCTTTCGCCCTTCGGTGTAATATAAAACTTAGTATATTCTCTCATAATCTGCTCCGTTCTTTTTCAGCTGTACTGCCCTTATGCTGCCCCCAGCTCTTGAAGCAGGCACAGCGCTAAGATTTTTTATTATAGCATATCTCCCAATTTAAAAACAGCAGGGAATCTGCTTTCCCAAACTAAGGCCATCCGGCGTTACGTCACAATCATAAGCCAACACTTGTACGCCAGCCTGCTGTGCCCGCCGCAGCGCTTCGGCAAAAGCCGCATGTGTGCGGCGATTTGGTGTAAACCTGGTCACACCGCGCATCTGGATCACAAAAATCACCGCGGCGGCATAACCATACCGCACCGCCTGCGCCAGCTCATCTAAATGCTTAATGCCGCGCTCTGTAGGCGCGTCGGGGAACATGGCTATACCATTTTCCTCCAGCGTTACACCCTTTACTTCAATAAATAGCTTCTGCTGTGGCGTTTCTACATAAAAATCAAAACGCGATGTACCATACCTGCATTCAGGCTTCAGCAGCGTAAGACCCGGCAGCAGTTCGCCTGATGCCAGCCATTCGGCCACCACCTTATTCGGTGCCTGCGAATCCATATTGATCAGTAAGCTGCCCTTTCTGACAGCAATCAACGAATATTTTGTCTTACGCCTGGGGTCATGATGGCACTCCACATAAACCACTGCTCTCGGCGTCAGAAGCTCACGACAGCGCCCTGTATTCTTCACGTGGCAAACCTCTACCTGCCCGTCCAGCTCGATATGAGCAATAAAACGATTGGGTCGTGCAATAAAGTAACCCTGTTTTATTTCATTATAATGCATTTTCTGCCTCATTTTCTTTAAAAGATGTTTTCATTATACTACACCTAAGGCAAAGACAAAAGGCAGTTCGTCTTAACTTCAAACATATTTATTTCCCCGGCAATAAAAACCGTTTACTTTCAGCTAAATATAAAATAACCCTTACTGCCTTGAATCTCACATTCAAAATCAGCAAAGGTTATTCCTTAAAATACTTATTGATAATTTTACAACAGCCCGGCCGGTATATACCAGTTTCTGGCATCTATTGGCAGCAGATCATTGGCAAAACAGATCACGCCGCCTGCACCTAATTTCAAGGCCCGTTCTCCTTCTGTCACCGGCCGCAGGATATCAAACTTCTTCGTTTCTTTCACCGGGCTGGAGCTTTTGCGGATCGCCAAAGGATGTATGCTGCCATCAACATTCAGCACAAGCTCTACCTCCCGGCTGTTAAAGTCACGGTAATAACCAAGCGGCGGTATCTGTCCGCAATTACTGAAGCTCTTGTAAATCTCCATCACCGTCCAGGTTTCCAAAAAGCTCGACGACATTGCCCCTGTTTCCAAGATCTCGGCATTACTCCAGCGCAGCAAATAAGCAGCCAGGCCGGTATCGGTAAAATATACCTTCGGCGCTTTCACACCATATTTTAAATTCGGATGCATGAACGGCTCCAGTAAATATACCAGCCCCGCCGCTGCCAGTACCTTCAGCCACTGCTTCGCCGTTGGCGCAGTGATCTCCGCTTCCTTGGCCAGCGCCGCATAGTTGATCATACTGCCGGTATAGCTGGCTGCCGCACATAAAAACCGGTAAAATTGCAGTTCATCATTGACCTGGGTCAGCGCCCTGACGTCACGCTGCAGAAAGGTCTGCACATAGGAAGAGTAATAGTTGTTCCAGTCCTGCTCTGAGGCATTGTTCAGCGCCGGCATACTGCCGCGCCAAATCTGCCCAAACAAATCACGCATCGGCAGTATCTCAGCTTCCTGCGCCCGCTGCAGTAAAAAATTTTTCTTCAGGCACAAAAAGCTCCCGCACCAAGACCGGCTACTTCGGCATGGCTGAACCCAAGCAGATGAACGATAGCGATCCTGCCTGCCAGGCTTTCTGTGACGTTCTCCATCAAATCAAAAGCATGCGACCCTGTCAGCCAAAAGTCACCGTTATTGCCATGCTCGTCTACGTACATTTTAATATACGGCAGCAGCTTCGGCGCCATCTGGATCTCATCGATCAAGAGCGGCGGTTTATACCGCTGCAGAAACAGCCCCGGTTCCGTCATTGCCAAGCTGCGTACGTTGATATCGTCCATCGTCACATAAGTCCTGTTGCCTTCTGCCAGCCTGCGCAGCAAAGTCGTCTTTCCTACCTGACGCGGCCCCGTCACCAGAAGTACCTTACAACAACCGCTCAGTTTTTCAATTGTCGTCTCCAAATGGCGTTTGATATACATCGTATTTTACTTCCTTATATAAACAAATTTAGAAAAGTGAGTTTTAAATAAACTTCTTTTCCTTCTCATTCTTCTTATCTTTCTTATTAGGTGTAAATCCTTTGCAACGGCTTTGTACTCACTATGTATAACCTTTGTTGATTACCATGTACTACTTTCCCTGACAAATTCCATTCCCAGCCTGTATCAAGCGTTTTAACACACAGCAGCTTTGTTAAAAGCTTTGTTGAAAATCGCACATTTATTTTTAATCCCTGTCATTACTTTCTATCCCTGTCAGCAATAGTTCAGCACTAATCAACTAGTAGCTATCTTAAAAGCAATCTGTTGTACTACATACCAACAGTGAAAATAAAATTCAAAATTTTCCTGTAAAACTACAAAAATTTCATGCCAAACTTATCCCTGGCAATATTGTGCAGATAAACCATTTCCTCTCGCTTTCGAAAAACCAGAACCCACACCGCATTAGTAACAACCAAACACAAGACCACACCAAGCACAAAGTTAATGATAGTAACCTCGATGAATAACTTAGTATACAGCCACTTACTGACAACAGATGTCAGCAAAGTCACAGCAGCATATTTGAAATAATCCTTAAAATAGTCTTTCAGTTTGATCTCGATACTGTTCTTAAATAAAACATACGGTTCTACCCAGAAACAAGTCAGTAATGTACTGATAATCCCGCCCCAGATAACTCCGATAACACCGTAATGAATAGTAAGATACACAGAAGCAATCAAATTGATTACTGATTCTGCTAACGGCTTATAACGGTCGTTCCAATACAGGCCGCTGGCATCCTTAAAAGCATTCACAGCCATACGCATATATGTTAAATAAAAATTTATTATCAACCAGGTCACTACCACTTCATCAAACAAAAACTGCTTCCCAAGCCAAAGTTCGATCAAGGGATTTAACAAGGTGAAAAAGCCGCAGACAATAATCAGTGCCTGCCAGGCTACTATAAACTCAGTAACCTTAAAAATATCAACTTTCTTTTGATTACGTTCCAACACTATCAAATTACCGATACTTGCTGTTATCGAAGCAAAAAACTGACCGGCAAAACTATTTGAAGCAGCAATAACAAGATAATAATTGCTGTATAACCCCACCGCTGTTAAGCCAACGAATTTTGACAATATCAAGTTCGCTGTCGAAAACACCGTCATACCGCCTATTTTATGGGCAATCATAGCTTTAATGTTTTTAAGGATCGTATTTTTGATGTCAGCAGATAAAACCTGTACATTTTTTTCCTGCAGATAGGGATAAACCCCGTCTGTTTTTTTAGCAACAGCATAATTTTCGCTTACTGTTACTAGCAACATCAATATTATGTAAATTAAATAGCTTGGATATACAAGTAAAAACATAATTTGTAAAACTGCAAGTGCTATTTGCCCACTGCTTTGATAGATGCTGTTGATATATTGTTTCTGATCGGAAATCAGTAGATTTCGTTTATATGAATAAAAATAACTGATACCTGTATTGAGTAAAAATACAAGATAAAACCAGTGTATGTCTGTAACAGTATTGCCTTTAATAAACCAGTCCAGCCATGGCAACAGGCAGATACCAGTACCAATAATAAACAGACCAATAGCAGTATAAGCTTTTTTAAACAATGCAATCAACGCTTTAATAGTCGCTGTATCTTTCTTCGCTAACGGTTGATATAAGCTGTATATTATGGCCGGTCCTACGCCTAATTCTGCCAATGACAGCATTGATAAAAAATTACTTAGCAATCCATTGATACCCAAATATTCTATAGGCAGCGACTTAACGAAAACCAGACGAACCACGAACTGTAAAGTAATTTTTAAAATATATGCAATTGTTGAATACTTGATGTTTTTCCTTGCCTGTTCTACTCTCGCCATTCATAACCTCAACCGCAATTCACGGGTATAATATATTCTGTTTGCCAGACAGTTTTTTGATAAATTTATTCAATTCAAACAAATATTGATATAATTTGAAGCTCACAGCAAGACTTGTGTATGCAATTTTTCCATTAAAATTGACTTTGTCGCTTTTAATAACTTCTTTTATGCCTTCTCGCATTTTCCGCTGCAATTCCCTTGCCAATTCAAACTTATTCTTAATATCTTTACTTTTAGCTAATATGCCTAACACGAAAAAATAGCCCATTTTACAATTGAATGACATTAGTGGAATTAATCTTTGATATCTCTTATGCGCAGTTTCAAGAAACAACTCCCTGTATGTAATATTATCTAAAAACATTATCGTCAAATACCTTATTCATGATACTGTCTTTTCTCTGCCGATAAAAATATTTTGTTTCTTGACTTATATAAACCTTACTGACCCTTTCCAAAATTTCGAAAAAAATAAAAGCATCCTCATACCTATTGTCAGGAAACCTGATTTTATCAAAGATAGATCTTTTGAATAACTTGTTCCATACTGCTAGATTGTAATAGCCATCTTCACAAATTTCACTAATCAAATTTTCTCCTGAATATAACTTACCTTTACAAAAATTGCCTTTCACAATTTTATTCATATAGCATTGATAATATCCTACACAGGCTATATCAACATTTTTTTCTTTTAAATTTGTATATAAAACCTCAAACATATCCAGTTCCAGCCAATCATCACTGTCTACAAAGGCAATCAACTCCCCCCAGATGTGCAAACGTCCAAGCCAGCATTTCTGGCAGAGCTCAATCCACCATTCTCTTTATGAATCACCTTAATACGAGCATCTATTTGTGCATATTCATCACAAATATCCCCACTGCTATCAGTGCTTCCATCATCTACTAAAATAATTTCCAGATTTCTATATGTTTGATTAACAATAGAATCAAGACATTGCTTTAAATAGTACTCAACATTATAGACTGGTACGATAACACTTATAAATTCTCGTTTCATATATAACTATCGATCCTTCCCTATAATAAATCAATAACCTTCCCTTTTTAGTACTCTTATTTGCATTTTTCGCAATACTTTATATAAATCAGTATTATAAACAACAATAATAAATGCTATCTTTTCTTGTAAAGTCATATTATATGAATTAATAATGTGTTTTAAATGACCTTTCAATGTCATTCTAATTTTATCGCTTAATCTAATATGGTCGCTTTGCTGGGAAAATACTAATAAATCTAAAAAGGACAAGTATGTTAAATACCTTAAGGCAAATGCTTCTTTCAGCAGTAAAGGATAAGTATTTTTTAATAGATTCAAATTATGTTTAATTGCTTTTAATGCATCTCGAAATTTTTTCCTAGAAAAATTTCTTGTTATACTGTTATTATTTTGTCTGTAGTGATAGCAAGAATCACAGCCAACAACTATCTTCTTTGCTCTCAATAAAATCTCCAAAACAAGATAGTTATCTTCATAAAATTGATTGACTGGAAATCTAATACCGCTAAACAACTTGAGATTATATAATTTATCATTCGAAGAAGAAGTATATATTTCACGATTTAAAAAATTCTTGATTAACTCTTCTTTATCTTTCACAGAAAAACAAATGTTACTTTTTATTTTTTTATGTACTATTCTCGAGTTATCACTATATTCTATGGAAATTTTACAAGTTGCTATGTCTGCATTATATAAATATATTTGTTTCTAATAATGTTTCATACATATTTAATTCTAACCAATCATCACTGTCAACAAAGGCAACGAGGTCCCCCCCCAGGTGTGCAAAGGTCTAAGGCAGCATTTCTTGCAGAGCTAACTCCACCATTCTCTTTATGAATCACCTTAATACGAGCATCTTTGTGTGCATATTCATCACAAATATCCCCACTGCTATCAGTGCTTCCATCATCTACTACAATAATTTCCAGATTTCTATATGTTTGATTAACAATAGAATCAAGACATTTTCTTATATATTTTTCAGTGTTATACACAGGAACTATTATATTTATTAAAGGCTCTTTATTCATAATAATTAATTCTTTCTATCTAAAGCTTTTTTCAAATTTATAACTAAATTTATCCCAAATAAACTAACTAATAGCAATTTTATTTTATGACGAACCACTTCATAAGTTGTCAACCAACTTCCAGCAAAATGATGTATTGTATAGGTATTGTCAGTTTTCTTGATTTTCCCATCTTCTGTGCTTTTTGCACAAAAATATTCAAAAGGAAATATAGCATTATTATTTCCAAAGATTTGGAATGTATTATTCAATTCTATATCATACTTATCTTTTACCATTCTGGTAATCGTTGTGACATTAGTAGTGGTATCATAAATGCCATGTTCATTCTTAAAATGTTTATCGTCATAGTATGATAATAAATATTCCAATAAATCATTATCCCGACAGGGAAGCCATGATTCCTGTCGGGATTTGACTCTCCGACTCAAATCCCGACCAAAAAGCATAACTTGCTAAGCGGTCTAATGGCTTTGCAGACTTCCATGTCGGTATCCATGTAGATACCACCATAGTCATACAAAATTTTTAGTCTTGCATAGTCACTTACAAAAGCCCATTTCCCGGCTTCATATGCTTCCCTGCAATATTGATTCTGATTAACATCAAAATTGCTTTCATTCCATTCTGTTATTTCATAATACGGACAATATTTTTTCCAGGTTTCCATATATTTTTTTACTTCATCAGGTAGTGGCTTGCCGCCAAACCAACAATAATGAATTATTTTAGGTATCATCGTTTCTCCCGTTTAATTTAATCCATAGATATCCTGCATATTCTTCTTAATATGACTAACTCCATATATATCTTGCAACTCATTAACCAATATCTTTTCACAAAAGGCTTTATTTAATAATCTCAGCCATTCTTCTTCCTTATTACTTTTACAAAGATTATCACTCCTCAACAAATCTTTGTTTCCTCTGACATCAGAAGCCACACATGGCAATCCACATGCCATGGCTTCAATTAACGAACAAGGCAGTCCTTCACGTTTAGATGGGAAAAGAAATAGGTCTGCTATTTTATAAATTTCCAATACATCTTTTCTGTATCCTAAAAATTTTACTTTATCGCTTACTCCAAGCTCTTTGGCTAAATTTTTCAGATATTCTTTTAATTCTCCATTACCGCAAATCAAATAAATAAAATTTTTATTAGTCAATTTACTTAAAACTCTTATAATGATTTCATGATTCTTATTTTTATTTAGTTCTCCCACCGACAATAGAACCTTAACATCGTTTGATATACCTATTTCTTTTTTCTTCTGCACTTTATTTATAGAAATATTTTGTATTTCTTCTAAATCTACACCTATACCAGGAACATAATATATCTTGCCATTATTACGTAATCTCCAACTGTTAGCTCTGTGGTAGTCCTCTTGATTAACAGTTATCAATTTATCTGTAAATTTGCCACAAACTCGTTCTACCGGATAGTAAACAAGCCAATTTATCAAAGGAGCGCCTTGATAAAAATGAAAACCATGGGCTGTATAGATCACTGTTGTACCTTTAGCCGTTCTTGCTGCAAGCCTTGTTAACACCCCTGCAACCGGAGTATGGCAATGGATAATGTCATAATGATTGGTTTCTATTATCTGTTTTAACTGCTTATAAGCTTTAATATTGCTTTTGGAAAATGGTGAGCGTGCAAAATCTATATCAAAGTGCCTGTCACAGTTTGGTATAACACATGGTTCATCAACAAAGTCATTTTTAGCAGCGACATGTACTTCCCACCCATATTCCTTAAACATTTTGAGGAAGGGTAAATGGAAAAGTATTGATATGTGTTTTTACTACTGTTGCTACAAAAAGAACTTTTTTCTTCTGCTCCATCACTTTCCCTGTACTCCTTCAGTACTGCTTTTTGTCAGCAGAACTTTGAATGTCTGCAGCATGATCATCAGGTCTGTTTTAACGCTGACGTCCTGTATATACAGCAGGTCATAGATCAGCTTGTCATAGGCACTGGTATTATATTTGCCTGCTATCTGTGCCAGTCCTGTGATGCCTGGTTTGACATTATGCCGGTAATCATATTCAGGTTTTTGGACAATGAACTGCTTGACGAAGAACGGCCGTTCCGGTCTGGGCCCGACGATGCTCATTTCGCCTTTCAGCACATTGAACAGCTGCGGCAGCTCATCAAGTCTGGTAGCCCTCATAAATCTGCCGAATTTTGTGATCCTGGGGTCCCCTTCCGCAGCCAGTACCGGACCGCATTTTGCTTCCGCATCCTGCTTCATGCTGCGGAATTTATGTACAAAAAATGTCTTACCGTATAGCCCCACGCGCTCCTGTGAATAAAGCACCGGTCCTTTACTGTCCAGTTTTATCATAACTGCTGTTATCAGTATGACTGGCGATAGTATAATCAAAGCAGTTACCGCTACGGCAATATCTAAGATCCGTTTCAGTACTCTCTGTTCTGCTGTCAGCAACATACGTGTTACACGCTGCATCGGTATATCATCAACCAATAAAAAGCCTGTATTCTTGCATGCCAGTTCATACAGTGTCGGTACAAAAAATATTTGTTTCTTCGTGCTGCGCGCATAACGCAGTATTTTTTCTTTGTCTGCTATCGGCAGTTCCGCGCCAATAAAAACATAGTAGTTAGCGTCGATAAGCTGCTTCCAGTTGGTCTGTTGACAGCTGTCACAAACAGACTGCAGCGCCTGCTCCAGACCATAAGTTTTGGCAAGTTTATTCTGGATACGGGCTGCTTCTTCGTCAGCTGCAAATAATACAGCAGTCTGCTTGGGAAAGTGCTTCCATTCCCACTGGTGACAGATATATTGCCAGATTGCCAGCAACACAAAAGAAAATACCGCTGAATAAACAAGTACAACACGTGAATAATCAAATTGACGAAAAAAGAAGGTCATGGCCATCGCTATGATGTAAATATTGGTCACCGCTACCAATAAATTCAGAAAAATATCTACCAGCTTTTTGCGGATCAGACTGAACAAGCCATAGACGTTGAACATAAAGAACATCATAATGACCAGGATCGGCAGAAATTCCAGATGGAAAGCTATCTTATCCGTTTGTTTATTCCCCAGCTCCAGCGCCATAGCGATGCTGGTAGCCAGATACAAACAAATTATGTCGCCTATGATCAAAACTATCTTTCGCAGCAAAGAATTATATCCCACTAGAATTCACCTATAATCAATACTTTTGTATTTTTTGTTTATGCTAAAATATTTCACCTATAATTCATAATTATTGTACCACGGTTGTACCCCCCCGCAAGACATAAGCACGTTTTATTTTATATTTCAGTCTCATTTTTGCTCTTACTTATATTTTCATCGTACTTGTGCGGCAATATTTACAATCCCACTTGCCAGCACCTGATCTACAACAACAAAAAGCCTGACTCTATTCCCATAGAGCCAGGCAAAAAAATAATCCCCTCTCAACTTACGCTGAGAGGGGAATATTTTTTATCTTCTATCTTACAATCATTATCTGCTTAAATCAAACAAAATTTTCATTAAAATGCGGGTACAACCGCGCCTTTATACTTTTCTTCAATGAATTTCTTTACTTCAGGACTGGTCAAAGCTTTGTCCAGTTTTTGCAGTTCCGGACGCTTATCGTCGCCCTTACGTATTGCTAAGATATTGGCATACGGAGAATCCTTCGGTTCAGTAAAGAGAGAATCTTTGACTGGATTCAGCTGTGCTTCCATAGCAAAATTGGAATTGATAACAGACAGATCAACATCATCCATGGAACGCGGCAGCAAAGCTGCTTCTATTTCCACGATCTGCAGATTTTTAGGATTATCAACAATATCGCCAGGCGTACCGGAAATGCCTACACCGTCACGCAGCTTGAGCAGCTTGGCGCTTTGCAGCAATGCCAGAGCACGGCCGCCGTTAGTAGGATCATTCGGGATTGCAACTTTGGCTCCGCTTGGAACATTATTTAAGTCTTTTAATTTTTTTGAATAAACCCCCATTGGTTCGATATGTACCTTGGTATAAGCAACCAGAGGCAGATTCCTTTCGGAAGCAAATTTCTCGAGATACGGAGTGTGCTGGAAGAAGTTGGCGTCTAATTCTTTATCAGCCAAAGACAAATTTGGTTTAACATAATCGCTGAATTCAATGATCTGCAGATCAACACCTTCTTTAGCCAGCTGCGGTTTGATCAGATTCAAAATTTCGGCATGCGGTACAGGCGTTGCGCCTACTTTCAGCACCACCTTTTTATCGCCGCTGTTAGCGGCTGGTTTGCTGTCGCCGCCACAGCCGGCAACGACTAATGCAATGCTGAACACTGCCAGCAAAGCCAGAAATAACTTTTTCATAAACAATCTCTCCTTTAAAATGAATTTAACACAGTACCTATCTTAGCTCGGTCGGACTAACAAAAAAGCTCTTTCCGAGGAAAGAGCGCTTGCTTCTGCTTTCCTCTCATCTATCAAGAATGTTCTTGCAGGATTTAGCACCATAGCTAGGCTTGGTTGCCGGGTTTCACAGGGCCTGTCCCTCCACCGCTCTCGATAAGAGTGTGTTATTCGATTGGCATTATGATAGCTCAACTAAATAAGCTTGTCAAGACCTTTGCAAAAAATAAGGAACTGCTTCTGCAGTTCCTTAAAGATTTGTTAAATTTGTTACTCTTTACTGTATTTGGCAATGCCAACTTTATAAAAATCGTTGCCTTCGCTGTCGACACAAACGATAGCAGGAAAATCTTTAACTTCATAACGGCGAATAGCTTCAGGCCCTAAATCTTCATAGGCAATCATTTCTTCGCCTTTGATAGATTTTGCAATAACTGCTGCCGCTCCGCCAATAGCAGCAAAATAAACAGCGCCATGCTCCACGCAGGCATCAATAACCTCCTGTGAGCGCAGTCCTTTACCGATCATCCCACGCATACCCTGTTCGATCATCGTCGGGGTATATTTGTCCATACGCCCACTGGTCGTCGGTCCGGCACTGCCAACTACTTCACCGGGTTTAGTAGGGCTTGGACCTACGTAATAAATCACCTGATCCCTTACATCGAATGGCAATTGCTCTCCCTTGGCCAGCGCTTCTGTCATACGCTTATGTGCCGCATCACGGGCAGTATAGATGTAACCGCTGATACGTACTACATCACCTGCATGCAGGTCTTTGATCGTAGCTTCGCTTAACGGCGCATTTATATATTTGATAATCGCTTCACTCATCTCAGGCCCCTCCTTACAATACCATTTCTGCACGGCGTGCAGCATGGCAGTTCAGATTAACGGCAATCGGCAGGCCGCCGATATGGGTCGGTGCATATTCAATATTAACAGCTACGGCAGTAGTGCTGCCGCCTAGTCCGGAAGGACCTACGCCAGTCATATTGACACGTTTCAGCAGTTCTTTTTCAAGTTCTGCATACTGAGGATTAGGATTGTGCTCCCCTACCTTACGAGTAAGAGAATACTTTGCCAAAAGTGCAGCTTTTTCCATATTACCGCCAATACCGACACCTACGGTAACAGGCGGACATGGATTAGGGCCGGCACTGCGCACGGTGTCGACAACGAATTTGATAACGCCTTCAACGCCGTCAGCCGGTTTAAGCATTTTTAGTGCGCCCATGTTTTCACTGCCGCAGCCTTTAGGCGATACGGTTATTTTGACCTGTTCACCGGGCACTATCGTTGTATGAATGATCGCCGGCGTATTATCACCGGTATTTTTACGTACAAATAAAGGATCATCAACAGAAGATTTACGCAGATAACCGCCAACATAACCATCGGCGATACCGACGTTGACCGCTTCATAAAGATCTCCGCCTACAAAATGTACTTCCTGTCCGATTTCCATAAAGACAACTGTCAAACCGGTATCCTGACAAATCGGCACGTCTTTGGCTTTTGCTAGTTCGGCATTCTCAACGATAGTCGTCAATATTTCCTGCCCCAAAGGAGATTCTTCGGTGGCGATAGATGCTTTTAATTTTTCCAGCAGCTCTTCCGGCAGGTAATAGCAGGAATCTTTACAAAGCTTACTGACAGCAGCAGTTATCTCCTGAACTTTTATCTCGCGCATGATAGCCTCCTTATCTGCCGACACGTTTCATAGTGTTGGCACGCACTTCTTCTGGATCGACTTTAATGCGGGCAATGCCTGTTTCAATAGCAACACGGGCCACCGCGGCCGCAACTGCCGGCGCAACACGCGGATCAAACGCATCCGGAACAACATAATCGGCACGCAGGTCTTTCTCGTCGATCAGTTCGGAAATTGCATAAACAGCAGCTACTTTCATTTCTTCGGTGATTGCTTTAGCGCGTACATCAATAGCGCCGCGGAACACACCCGGGAATACAGTGACGTTGTTGACCTGATTCGGACTGTCACTGCGGCCGGTACCTGCAACAGCAGCACCAGCTTCGATAGCGTCAGCATAAGAAGTTTCCGGAACCGGATTGGCAAGTGCAAAAACTATAGCTTTATCTGCCATGCTGGCGATGATTTCTTTCGTAAAGACGTTAGGAGCGGAAACACCGATCAAAACGTCAGCGCCTTTGGCGATATCCGCCAAAGTGCCTTTTTTATGTTCTTTATTAGTGACTGTCGCTAGATAAGACTGGATGCGGTCAAGATTAGCGTCAATGCCTTCATACAAAGCGCCGAAACGATCAACCATGGTTACATTTTCAGCACCCATGCTGATAAGCAGACGGCCGATAGCAGAGCCTGCTGCGCCGCAGCCGTTAACAACAAATTTAGCTGTTTTCATATCTTTTTTCACGAAGCGCAAAGCACCGATAACTGCTGCCAGACAGGCAATTGCAGTACCGTGCTGATCGTCATGGAAAACAGGGATATCGCAGATTTTCTTCAATTCGCATTCGATATCATAGCATTTAGGAGAGGAAATATCTTCCAAATTGATACCGGCAAAGCTGGGCTGCAGGAAACGTACAGTTTCAATAATTTTAGCAGGATCTTTAGTATCGATACAGATAGGTACAGCATCTACATCGCCAAAGGTTTTAAATAGTGCTGCCTTGCCTTCCATTACCGGCATTGCTGCTTCCGGTCCGATATCTCCCAGGCCTAGTACACGGGTACCGTCGCTGACGATAGCGACCATATTGCCGCGGCAGGTATATTCAAAGGACAAGTCTTTATTTTCTTTGATTTCTTTACATGGTTCAGCAACACCAGGGGTGTATGCCAAGGCCAAATCTTCGCGGGTTTTAATGGGAACCTTGCTCACAACAGCAAGCTTGCCATGGTTTTCTAAGTGGAGTTTCAAAGCATCGTCACGTAATGTCATACATTATTACCCCCGTAATTTCAATTTAGTATATACTAAATATTGTAAATGAATTATACTGCTTTTTCAAGTAGCAAGCGTCAGAATTTTAAGTTTTTTTACAAATTAAAAGCTTACCTGACACGATGGCACTATAATTTGTAAAGCTCAGCTTCCGGGCGTTCTCCTTCTTTAACAGTTAATACAGCAAACGTAGCTCCCATTTCGCTGCGCGGTAAAACAGGGCTGCCGGGATTAACAAGCAGTACATCACCGAACCATTTTACCAAAGGTACGTGTGTATGTCCGAAAACCACAATATCAGCTTCCAGCTTACGTGCCCACCAGGCCAGTTCGGATACCTGATACCCATGCAGATAACGATGTCCATGCGTCAGCCAGATACGCTGCCCCGCCAACGTAATAAATTCGTCTACATTTGCTTTCCCTTCGCCGGGATCTGTATTGCCGCATACTGCCAGTAACGGCAGCTTGGTTTCGGCAACTAAAAAACGTCCATCCTGACTGTAATCTCCGGTATGAAACCAATATTCAACAGGCGGCACAGCATGCAGAACCTGCCTGATGGCTTGTTTGCTGCCGTGAGTATCGCCGGTAATACCGATTTTCACTTCATTTTCCCCCAATTCGCAACAAGTTTTTTAATAGCTTTGCCGCGATGGCTGATTTTATTTTTCTCCTGCATCGTAGCTTCGCCCATACCCTTATGCAGTTCTGTTGACCAAAACAGAGGATCATAACCAAATCCCTCTGTCCCTAACGGCTCATGCAGCAGCATACCGTCACAAATGCCGTCGCTTTCCAATAAAATTTTTCCGTTAGGAGCTGCCACGGCTAATGCACAACGGAAACGGCAAGTACGTTTTACCTGAAATTTCATCGTCTGCAGCAGCAGTTTGTTGTTTTCTTCGTCCGTAGCTTCCTCGCCGGCATAACGCGCACTGCGCACACCTGGAGCCCCCTCCAGCGCCAGTACTTCTAATCCTGAATCATCGGCGATACATGGCAGCCCTGTTTCTTTAGCATAATAAACAGCCTTCAGTCGGGCATTGGCCATAAAAGTTTTCCCTGTTTCTTCTGGTTCAGGTACATTCGGCCATTCTTCCAATGAACGTAATTCCACCTCCAAATCTTTCATCAATACTTTGAATTCTTCAAGTTTACCGGGATTACGTGTTGCAATAACAATTTCTTTCATTAGTTTTCTTTACTCCGTTTCCTAATCTTTGAAGGCATCAGCCTATTTTAATTACAAACTTTCTATTTCACCATCAGCTATGTGCTGCACTAAAACATACTGCCATTTGCCATTACGTTTTTCCAGCTGTGCTTCGTCATAAGCAGTTTGCCGGCATTCACTGCAGGTATCGCGTTTCAACGAAATGATAAACGCGCTCTGATCTCCGAAACGTGTTCCCGCAGCCGCAGTCCTGATCGTAAGATAACCGCTGCATTGCCTGCAATAATGAGCGGTCTCGATCTGTTCTTCTCTGATCCCTTCTTCATCATAATAAATGCTTTTCTTCCTGCTCCAGCTATTACCGCATTTTGCCAGCAGCTCTTTTCTGGTGCTAAACCGACTGCGCCACAATTCACCTGTTTCAGCAATCAGCTGATCGACACGTTTATTACAGCGCTCATCCTGCTGCCGCAAATCGCTTTGGTCAGGTTCTACCACCTTGCTGTAGTCAATATCCGCCATTGCCAAAATGATACCTGTATTAACATAGGGCAGCGCAGCCTCTACAGAATAGCCGCCCTCCAGTACTGCAATATCAGCCTGCAATTTATCGGCTAATTTGGCATATCCCTGCGCTGTTACAGCCATTGAAGCCAGAGGATCACTGAAATGATTATCCTGACCTGCTGAATTAATGATCAGCTCCGGCTCAAAATCATCAAGAATATGCTGGATCAGACCATCATATAATCTGTGCAGTCCCTCATCACCTGTGCCCGGCAGCAACGGCAGGTTGATATTTGTACCCCAGGCTGCCGGACTGCCGGCTTCATCAGGAAAACCCGTACCGGGATACAAGGTCCTGCCGTCCTGATGAAAAGAAATATATAAAGTATCAGGATCATGATAAAAAATATCCTGCGAACCATCACCATGATGTACGTCAGTATCGACAACAGCGATTTTTTTGATTCCATAAACACTGCGCAGATACTCCACCATCACCGCTTCGATATTAACAGTGCAAAAACCGCGGATTCCGTGAACTACGCGCATTGCATGATGCCCAGGCGGCCTGACTAAAGCAAAAGCCCGCTTTACTTCACCTGACATTACTGCATCAGCTGCGGCTAAACAACCGCCTGCAGAAGTAAGGTGCGCCGGTGTGATAAGACGTGCAATGGACGGCACGCCGATATGTGCACGCTGCAAATCATTGATTTCTGCCAAACGGGGGCGGTATTCTCTGATCTGCGGCAAATCAAAAAGCCCCTCTTCCAGCAGTTGATCACGCGTATATAACAAACGCTCCTGCCGCTCCGGGTGTGTAGGCGATATCATCCAGTCAAAAGCCGGAAAAAATATCAAGCCAAGCTTCGATTTCAAAATGCCACCTCCCTGCCAATGACAGTTTGCAGGATACCAGGCTTCAACTGCATCCTCAGTGAAATAATTTCACCACTGTCGTAATAGCCATGGATAGTTCTGAAAAACTCTTTACTGATCACTTCAGCTTCCTGCCCCGGCAGCTGCCAGGCTTTAGCCTGCTCATGCAGCCATGCTGCCAAAAGTTCTTCCGCCATTTTCATACTGAAGCCACTGGGCAGCCGTTCACGCTGTCCGCTCTCCGGGATCAGATAATATCCTTCCGTAGTATCGGCCCGCAGACTGGCAGCTAAAGTCGGCCGGGCCAGTGCCGCTCCGACTGCATTAGCAACAGTTGCGCCAGCCGGTATTTCCACAGGCAGTCCCATCCGTTCTCCCAAAGCCATAATCAAACCTGCTGCGCCACCGCCGACTCCTACAAGCAGCTCCGGCTCAAATTCAGTCCCTTTAATAACATCGTTGACAGTGTAAACAGGCTGAATACTCCATTCATGCAGCATTTCATTAATCGTAGCTTCAATAACAGACACTGCCGCTTCGACAACCTGCATGGCAACCTCAGCTGCTGTCTCACCCATCAGGCACAGCTGCTGCATCCCCTTATGAGCCGCCGCCTTATCACCAAAACCAACACGCCCAGCTACTATCAAAGCATCTGACAAAGTCGGTTCACAGCCTCCCACTGCCATCGCCGGACCAATACGTTCAGGGCCAACCTCAAAACCGGTTTCTGTCCGACGGATACGGCTATCACCGCCAATGCCAACGCTTCGCATATGGAACGAACGTACAGCTGTCGGATAGCCGGCAACTTTAGCTCCATGTCTGGCTAGCAAAGGCAGTCCATTTTCCCAAAAAGCAATATCAGTAGTCGTCCCACCTACATCCAGCGAAATACTTTTCACCTGCGGTGCGCCCAGGGCCTCTATACCCAAAACGCTGGCTGCCGGTCCTGTAAAAATAGTTTCCACAGGCTGTTTCAGCGCTATATCTAACGGCAAAGTTCCCCCGTCAGCCTTTAACACATGTACCGGTGCAGTAATATTGCGTTCCTTCAGGCTGTCTTGTACCTGACGGCAAAAATTTTTAAAGGTTTTATAAACAGCAGCTGCAAAATAAGCAGAATTAGTACGCCGCACAAAATTCAATTCGCCTGATAACTCCGAACCGAGAAAAATTTTCTCATAACCGCAATCTTTCAGTTCCCCTGCAAGTGCATATTCATTTTCAGGATTACGTACCGAAAATTTTCCGGACACAGCCGCCATTTTGTTTTTTGCCTTAGACAGTAAGCCCTGATGCTTCTGCCAGTCAATACGAGCTGTTATTTTACCGCGATGATCGACATAGCCGCTCACATAATAAGGCTCTACAGGAAAGCTCTTACTAACATTCATTCCCGGTCCTGTCATCACAGCCAAAAATACCGGATCAGTTCGGCCTTCTGTTAAAGCGTTAGTTACGATTGTGCTGGAAATCACTACCCGTTCAATATTATAAACTTCCTGCTCCTGCAAAACCTCATCCAGAGCTTCTAAAATACCTTGCAATACTGCTTCATGTGTTGTTCTGCGTTTAGCCTGCGCTATTATTGTACCTCTCCCTATCAGCACGGCATCTGTAAATGTCCCGCCGACGTCAATTCCCAGTAGCATATCCTCACCCCGCTTTTCCGTACATTCATTAACATTTTATAATTCCATATCCATACTGAAAAAACCTGCCAAAAAGAAAAATTATTCCAAAAAGAAAAACCGCCTTCCGGCGGTTTTAATTGAATTTTTATATTATGCCAGCAAAGCCTGCAGCTCATCTTTATGCAAAGTAATAATTTTTTTGACAGTATAGAGCGCAGTTCGTCCACGGCAATCCAGAAACAGCGCAATGTCCACATCCGGCATGCCTTCGACAGCCTGCTTCAAAGTAACGCCATGTTCCGGCACCAGCTCAAATTTTACAACCATCGTCTTCTTTACACCAGGTCCAAGCAGCATTGCTTCGAAATAATCATCTTCACGCGGCGCTTCTTTTAAATTGACGCGTCCGCGCAGCTGGGCATCAGCATATTGTTCCTGCGGCAGATACACACGGATAAATGCATCCAAGATAATGCCTTCTTCTTTGCCATCGTTATGCATCGGCAGCTCAACTTCAAACTCCAGCTTATTTTCGCTGCGTTTAATCAGTCTGGCTTTAGTACGCTGAGTAACTTCAAAAAACATTTCTCCTTGCCCTGAAGCAAGATATATATTCCGATTACAACAACTGCCAATAAAATCAGTGCTGCAATAACTTTTAAATTGAAAAGCATTTTTTAGCCTCCTTAACGTGCTCTGCGATAGTTTTTTATAACAACGACCGGTGTTTTCTGACTGCCATTACCAAAAGGATTATCAATCAAAATCTGTGCTACTTCATCAGCATTAACACCCTTGGAAACCCCCAGAACACAGGAACGCTTCAAATCGTTAACATCCGCTACTGCCGCTCCAAAAGCACCTGTGCCGCTGGTAATTTCCTCGGCTACTTTACTGGGGTTATGCGGTCCGTAAACAATATGCTTGTCATATGGAGGCATCGTACCCGTAACGTCATCGATCAAACGTGCCTGTTCTCCTGCCATACGATAAAATACACCGGAAACACCCACGCATTTTGCCGCAAAGCCACAGATAACAGCAATCAAAACCCTCATTCCGCCTTCAGCATCGATCAGAGCCTGCATACTATGCCAGCCAGAGATACTGCCCTTGGACGGAAATAAACGGCACAAAACCTTTGCCAGCAAACCTGGCTTAAAATCCTCACTGCGTTTGGCCCCGCCCTGTGTAATAGCCACAACGCTTTCAGCAACACAAACTACATCATCAGGTCCTATCTTGTCTCCGCCATATTCAACAATGGCTTCTACGATATCGTCGTGATGGGTCAGGATACGTGTCGGAACCGGCACGATTTCAAATTTTGTTTCCATCTTCTCACTCCTTGGCTGTTTCCTGCTGAAACAGCGCATTGATTTTATCAAAATAACAGGCATCTAAACGAATAATCTTTCCCTGTTGGTTGGTAAATAAATTACGGGTCCTGCCTTCAACCAGCACCACGCCATCAGCAAGCCGTATCACCTTGTAAGCAAAATCCATTTTAGCCCGGCTGAATTCAGTCATTATCGTCTGTACTTCAAACTCATCATCAAAAGTACAGGAATTTTTATATTTCACATGCACTTCTGTAATCGGAAAAATAACACCGTGTGCCATTAAATCCAGTAATTCAACACCTGCGGCACGCAGATAAGCCACACGACCCATTTCAAACCAGCGCAGATAATTGGCATGATGCACCACGCCCATCATATCTGTTTCTACAAAACGCACCCGGTCACGGATAGCAATCATTTCGGCTTTCTCCTTTACTTACTTTCTTCAAATAAAACTAATTTATATTATACCACTTTTTACCATCAGGCTTCAACCAAAGTCAAAATTCTGCTTACAGCCTCTTTCACTAACGAAGCCAGTGACTTAGGCTCCACGCCAACTATTTCAAAATGATTTTGGCTCACGGGCAAAAGAACTTTTTTAGCAGCAGCGCTGCCGACTGCTTCCGCAATACGTGGAGTGATTTCACCCATCATAGCATTGGGTATGATGATGCCGATAGGGCCGACGATCAAATCTGCTGCAGCCGCTGAAATACAGATCGCATTTTCTCCTGTGGCTCCGCGTTTGACTCCTGCTTTGAGCATTGCTGCCGTTGCCAAAGCATTAGTTCCCAACCCGATAAGCTCAACCTGTTCCGGAAGCTTGCCGGTCAATTGGCTTACGACCTGTGCGGCAAGTCCGCCGCCCATTCCATCTATCACAGCGATACGCATAATCTTCTCCTCACTTACGTCTTATATTTGCTTAATATTATAACAAAATATCTCTTTAATGAAAAATTTTCATAAATTTTACTTTGAAACACGAATTTCATCAGCTGAAAACATTGAAATTATTACTTTAATAGTCGATAATTATAATATAAGATTAAATTTTTTCATTATTAAGGAAGTGAACATCATAGATACTTTACAGGAACTTTATGCTAAAAAGGGCTTTATCTGCGATATGGACGGCGTCATCTATCACGGAAACCGTTTACTGCCCGGAGTAAAAGAATTTGTCGACTGGCTTTATAAAGAAGAAAAAGAATTCCTATTCCTGACGAACTCCAGTGAGCGTTCTCCCAAAGAATTGCAGCAAAAATTAGCGCGAATGGGACTTGACGTTGATGAAAGCCATTTTTATACCAGCGCTTTGGCTACTGCTAAATTTCTGGCAAGCCAGTCTCCAAAATGCAGTGTTTATGTTATTGGCGCACCAGGACTTGTCAATGCTCTTTATGATGCCGGTATCACGATGAACGATACTAATCCTGACTACGTAGTTGTCGGCGAAACCCGCGCTTATAATTATGATATGATTTTAAAAGCTGTAAGCCTCCTACAAAAAGGTGCACGTTTAGTAGCTACAAACTCTGATCTGACGGGTCCCACTGAGACCGGTATCATTCCCGCCTGCCGTGCTTTGGTTGCTCCTATCGAACTTGCTACAGGAAAACAGGCGTACTTTGTAGGCAAGCCCAATCCTCTGATGATGCGTACCGGTCTGAGAATGCTTGGCGTCCATTCAGATGAAGCTGCCATGATAGGCGATCGTATGGACACAGATATAGTTGCAGGAATGGAAAGCGGCCTGACTACGGTCCTGGTACTTTCAGGTGTTACTGACCTTGAAAATATGCAGGTTTTTGCTTATCGTCCCCGTTATATTTTAAATGGTGTTGGTGATATCGTCCCCAAATAATATAGTAAAAGAAAAAGCTCCTGCAAATCAGGAGCTTTTTTTATTGATTGACACGCTTTTGAAAATTACCAACAACAAAAACATTTTCTTCTATAATTATAAAAACTTCAGGATCGGCAGCCAAAAGCAGACGCCGCAGCTGCAGAAATTCACTTTTGGAAACTACGGTCATCAGAATTTCTCTTTCTTCATTTCTATATGCACCATAAGCATTCCATTTTGTAACGCCACGATTGACTTTTTCGAAGATTATCTTTTCCAATCCTTGCTTTTTCGTAATGATCAGCATCGTCAGCATTATATTCTGGAAATGTACCTTATCCAGCACATAATAAACGATACCCGTAAACAAAACTGAATAAATTGCCTGGGAAATACTGAAAATTACCGCACATGTCCCAAAAATAAAAATATTCAGCATCGCTGAAACCTTACCGACACTCAAATTTGAATGCTTCTGCATCAGTAAAAGTCCCAAAATTTCTTCACCGCCGCCGCTGCCGCCAGAAAGCAAAGTCATCCCGGCACCAATACCGCAGATCACACCGCCTGCTACACAGGCCGTCAAATGTTCGTCGACCAGTAAATGATCTGCAATCGGCACTACAGTCAAAAACAAGCTGTACCAGCAAACACAGTAAATGGTTTTAGCAAGAAATTCCTTCCCAAAACGTTTCACGGAAACCGCCAGCAACGGTATATTCAAAATAAAATATAAAATACCGGCGATATTGGTATTGCCAAAACTGATACCGAACCAGCTTTCCATGAAGTGTCGTATGAGCTGGGCAATACCTAAAAATCCCCCATTATACAGACCAACAGGCACTATAAACTGATTCAAACCTACAGAATAAATCAAAGAACCGATAACAATCAATAACGTCATTCGCGGCGTCAATAACAATCTGCAGTAGCTCATAAAGCTTTCCTCCGCCAATATTATCTAATGATTTGATTATATATAAAACGCAGAACTAAGTAAATCCCTTAGAAAAAATTTAATATTTATTTTACTGCACTTCCTGCTTCTTTATTATATTTTTTATTTCATCAACCCAGTATAAAACTTGCAAGAAGCTTGCCGTTATGCTATAATTCGCTATGGTGCATTGTGCACCAAACACTATGCGCCCGTAGCTCAGTGGATAGAGCATCGGCCTCCGGAGCCGTGTGCGGTGGTTCGATTCCACTCGGGCGTACCAATGGAAAAGACAGATGCAGACTTGTTCTGCGTCTTTTTTATTTTGCATAAATCATAAAGAACGAAATATAATACTTCGTTTATTCTGGTCATATAAAACCCTGCTGCAAATTACAGCAGGGTTTATTTTCAAACGTTATATTCATATTTTTGAATCGAACCGACAGAAAAATGCACCAAATAATCAGGATAACCATCGACAGGGATCCAAAAAGAAACTACGTCACCTAATTTACCGACTTTTTTACGATAACTGGCTTCACCATTCTTCCACGCTTCTTCTGCCCTGCAGCCCTTGTGCTGTTCTAACGGCTCAACTAAAGCACACTTGTTGCCCTCTATGCGTCCTGTACTGGGTGCGACTTTATTGGCAGCAATAATATTACGCTTTTTATCAATAAGCATTGCCGACTCCGGATAATTATCCCACATCAAATGAAACGCTTTAATTACCTCTGCCTTTTCCATACCTCCAGCTCCTTTACCTTGTCTTTCTCTGCTTTCATATTACCACAAAAAAATGACTTCTGCCAGAAGTCAAAAAATATCCCACAGCTTAAGCTGCGGGATATTTTTTATTCACTATATTCAGGTTCACCAATAATATCAATTCTTTTTTTCCGGGAACGCACTTTTTCCCAATATGTAAAATAAGCTTTTGTTTCTGCCACAACTACTCCACTCAATCCCAGCAAAGCAATCAGATTCGGAATCGCCATTAAACCGTTAACGATATCAGCCAAAACCCAAATCGTTTCCAGCTTTAAAAAAGCACCGGACGCCACAAGACCAATGAAGACTAAACGATAAGGCATGATACTTTTCGTGCCAAAAAGGTATTCAATGCAGCGTTCACCGTAATAATTCCAACCCAAAATAGTAGTAAAAGCAAATAACACTAAACCTATCATCAATAAATATTTTGCCATTGCAGGGAAAGCCATTGCAAAAGCAGATTGAGTCATAGCCGCACCATTCAAATCGCCTGTCCAAACTCCGGAAACCACCAGAACCAAACCTGTCATTGTGCAAATAATGATCGTATCGATAAAAGTTCCCGTCATTGATACCAGCCCCTGCTCAGCAGGCCATTTTGTTTTTGCCGCCGCTGCTACAATCGGAGCACTGCCTAAACCGGCTTCGTTAGAAAAAATACCGCGCGCAATACCACTGCGCATCGCCAGCATAACAGTAGCACCCAAAAATCCACCAGCTGCCGCCGTAGGATTAAAAGCACTTTCAATGATAAGAGCAAATGCTGCAGGTACCTGATCTGCAAATACGATCAGTACTGCCGCTGTAGTAAGCATATAAACTAACGCCATAAATGGCACTATTTTTCCTGCTACCATCGCGATAGATTTCAAGCCGCCGATAGTTACGATTGCCACCAAAACAGTCAGAATAGCTGCCGTATACATGACCGGGATCCCTATGGAAAGATTAGTGATCTCAACGATAGCATTGACCTGTGTAAAAGTACCGCTGCCTAAACAGGCAACCATCACTCCGAATACCGAAAACATAACTGCCAGAGGTTTATATTTTTTACCAAGTCCCTGTTCAATATAATGCATCGGTCCGCCGGAAATATTGCCGTTGGCATCAACCGTTCTGTATTTCACTGCTAAAACACCTTCGGCATATTTAGTTGCCATACCGAAAAAAGCCGCCATCCACATCCAGAACAACGCTCCGGGACCACCTGCCTTGATCGCTGTAGCAACACCTACGATATTACCTGTACCAACAGTAGCTGCCAACGCCGTACACAAGGCTTTAAAGCTATTGATATCGCCGTTGCCTGTATTTCTTGCAGTAAAAATCAATTTCAATGCGGTTGGCAGCTTTATGACCTGTAATAAACCTAATCTTACAGTCAGTAAAATACCTGTGCCAATAAGCAAAACCATTAACGGCGGTCCCCACACAAAACTATTGATAGTGTTTAAAATATCCATCATTATCCTAGCTCAACCCCTCAAATAAATTAATTTTATTTCGTTGGTATTCCACGAAAATATTAACTAACAATATCCAACAACGTTTTCTATTGTAACACAATCGGAACTTTTTTCAAGCATTTAGGCAATTGTATACAAGTATTCTTCTTATTTCACCCGCATTTGTGTATACAGTATGCAATTAGTATTAAAAATAAAGAACAAAAAAGCGCACTAAAAGTGCGCTTTTTTGTTCTTTAGGAGTTATTTGAAAAATGTAAAGCAAAACTCACTTTTCCAATCAGTGGAAGCCAATATACAAAGCATCTGAGTTGCATCTTAAAAGCTTCACTTCAATCTAGATTTTAAATAACCTGTTTTTTCAGTACTTTCAGAATATCCAATAATTCTTCTGCGGTATATTTGTCTTCTACCTCTTGAGGTTTAACCTCAGTATTCAAAGTTAAGCCTAAAAGTGCATCAACGCCACAGCTGAAATAATTTGAAAGTCTTAACAAAACTTTCAAATTAACACTCACACGCCCATGTTCCAGATTACTCATATGTGTTTGAGAAATACCAAGTTTTTTTCGCAAGCTCTGATTGGGTAACACCTTTACGGATACGCATAATCTTGATGTTTTGTCCGATTTTTACAAAATTGGGTTCTACGCTCATAACTGCCATCTCCTCCCTGAACTGTATAAAATATAATCCCAGAAAATTTTAGAACTATATTTTTATAAGCTAAACATCAGGATAAAACCATTTGTTTGCTAGCTTTTCAAAATTAAACCGGTATGCAGATAAACATACCAGAAAATTATTCTGATCTTACTTAAATGTCCTTATCTGTCAGCAAAATACCTGCATCAACATTCAGGACTTGCGCAATCTGCAGCAAAACTGGTACGCTGCACTGCGCTTTCCCTGTTTCTATTTTCGACAGATACGAGCGTGAGATTCCTGCCTCATCAGCTAATTCTACCTGACTTATATTTTTCATTTGTCTGTAATATTGAATTTTTAATCCTAATTGTTTAAATTTTGTCGAAAACATTTAAATCTCCATTTCCATACTAATCCAAGATGTTAATTATTTATCCCTTCTTTGCTATTCTTTATACTTTATTAATATTATTATCACATTTTATTAATATTTAGGTGTTCAGAAATAGTTAACATATGTGTTCTTTAGTGCACAGAAATAAATAAATTATATCTTTTTTATTTTATGTGTTAATTTTTTCAACTTCCATTAATTTATATCAATAAACATTTTACATTATTTAAATGCTATTCAAAAAATTACTTCATATTATGTCTTCAATATTGCATTTATAATTATCAGAATAATCTGCAATAATTTTTTTGATATTTTACATACACTATACAATTCATTATATTTAAATTTATTTCTAACAAAAGTATTCTTGTTGCATTGGTTATACATTATCATAATGGATATGTTTTTGTCTTAAGTTTAAGTTTCAAAATTACTTTTTATATTATTTTTATTTCTTTTTATTATTTATTTTATTTTTACATTCAATACTATCTTTTGAAATATTATATCTTTATTTACATAAAAAAGAAAAACCTCCATTTTTTTATGGAGGTTCAGTAATATATACATATTATATAGACAATAAGTCAAAAGTTTTTATTCTACTGCTTTTACTGAGCATTTATGTTTTTAAGTATCTTAAACGGTTAGCAAATCATCTAAACTACACTTAAAAAAACCGGTAAGCTTATACAACATTTTCAGGCTTATTTTAACTTTACCATTTTCTATATTACACAAATGAGCTGCGGATACTCCTAAAAGCTTAGCCAATTTAGCCTGACTGATACCTTGACGTATCCTTTTAATTTTTATATTAATACCTATCGTTTTATAATTAGGTTCTTCCACTTTCTTACACCTCTTTACTTTTTCTTAACTTAATAACTGCTCCCATCTGTCAACAGTTCCTCTGGATCAATCTCGAGTACTTTTGCGATCTGTATCAAAACAGCCAGACTGTAACGCACTTTCCCTGTTTCAATTTTAGAAAGATATGAACAGGAGATACCAGCCTTTTCCGCTACTTCCATCTGTTTCAATGCCTTTCTTTTTCTGTAATAGGCTATTTTCAATCCTATTTTTTTGAATTTCTTGCTAAACATAATTTCACCAACCACACTTTTATTCTTCTGTAATATTAATTACATCAATTTTATTATATCCAGCTATTCATTTTTATGTTTTCAATAATAGTTCAAATATGTGCACTATAATACATAATCGCGTTAACATTATTTGAAAAATCCCTGTCATTTATGTCATAAAAGTATTTCGCTTGATCAGACAATAAAAAAAGCCCTGCTTCAGCAGGGCTAAAATATCAGTCTTTTATTCTAATTTAAAATTAAAAATATCTGCAACCTGGCTAACAGGAATGATAAACTCGATCGTTCCGGCAGCATACGGAGCAACAGCATAAGGCGGATATACTATAACAAGATCAGCATTATCCGTAATATAAAAATTTTCTGTTCCGTTCACTTCTACTTTTTTATCAAAAAATCCCTTTAACTGCTGTTCGTCTGCCACCTGTTTTGCAACAATGGCATTCAAACGCGGCAGATAATTGCTGCCAGCTTTAAACATATCGCCTAAACTCAGTAATTTACCGTTTTTTAAATTTACGTTGATCGTATCCAAATATGTATTCGGATGGGCACCACCCAAATAATCCATATAAGTTTGTTCTAAAGAAAGTAACTCTTCACTGTTAAAACGCACTTGATATCTGCCGTCAAACGTATACTGTTTGACATGAGAACCGGCTTTATGAGCTGCCTGCGCCTGATTTTGCAGTTAACGATTGATAAAGCCTGCTATATCAGTCACAAACTCACGGCTCGCCTTCGCACCACCGTAACCGTCAAACTCAGGATAGTAATTTTCCTGTAAACTCAGTCCATTACTTCCTCCGGGCAAATAAGCATACAACTTTTTCACAATATTAAAATCAATTGCCATATTCACTTTGTCATCAACTTCTGCACCGCCTACGGCGCCTTTCACAACAGGGATATTAACTGTTACTCCGCCAGAACGTATTTTTTGATCAGTAATCTGAGGTTCTGCAGCCCATGCTGAAACAGCTATCCCCAAAGCCATGACTCCTGCCACACCAGCAGTTATAAATTTCCGCGACATCTTCATCTGTTGCACCTCCAAGAATAATTATATTATTAGTATAACATTATTAAATGTCAAAAGAATGTCTTTTCAAAAAAAATCCCCCGATTAAACGGGGGATTTTCATCTTTTATTCTAAGATACGCATTCTATCCGAACCGGATATAACTTCTTTTTCATCAGGCTCAGCTGTTTTAGCGCCAAACGGCATTTGCGCAATCAAACGATACTGATCTGGGATATTGAATACTTCTTTTACTTCCGCATCAATAATTGGGTTATAATGCTGCAGATTGGCACCTAACCCTTCCTCTTCTAAAGCTGTCCAGATAGCAAACTGCAGCATGCCGTTAGCCTGATCTGCCCAAGTTTTAAAATTTGCCGCATAAGTAGGAAAATTACTGGCAAAAGTTTCTGTAATGCCTTCATCATCAAAATACAAAATAGTACCATACCCTGCTGCAAAACTATTGATTTTAGCTTCAGTAGGCGCAAATTTTTCAGCCGGTACACGTTCACGCAAAGTTCTCATAACAATATCCCAAAAATTTTTATGAGCCTGCTCAAACAATACTAGAACACGGGCGCTCTGACAATTAAAGGCCGAAGGAACATCCTCCAACAGCATTTCTATCAGTGCTACAATTTTATTTTTGGGAATCGGAGAAGTGTTGGTAATACTGTAAACGCTACGGCGTTCATGAATACTGGAAAGAAAAGTTTTTTTCATAATTATGCCTCCTTACTATAAATACTCTTTTATTGCTAATTTGACTTTACTACAAAGCCAGGAGAAATGCAAATTATCAAAAAAACCTCTTTAAGGGCTTCCCTGCTGGTTTGTTACTTTTGTAAAACATTATGAAAGCAATTATTCCTAAAAATCAAATAAAAAAAGCATATCCAAGTTTCTTGGATATGCCTGATTTCTGGTGGGCGCTGACGGGATCGAACCGCCGACATTCTGCTTGTAAGGCAGACGCTCTCCCAGCTGAGCTAAGCGCCCGAATGGTGACCGGTGGGGGAATCGAACCCCCGATACCGCCGTGAAAGGGCGGTGTCTTAACCGCTTGACCAACCGGCCAGTTGGCTCCCCGAGTAGGACTCGAACCTACAACAACTCGGTTAACAGCCGAGTGCTCTACCGATTGAGCTATCGGGGAAGGTCACTGACGTTTCTCAACGTCACAAGTGGTATTATATGGCAATTTTGTAATCTTGTCAACACTTTTTTTGAAAATTTTACTGATTTTTATGTTTAATCTTGACAACTATTTTTTGCACTTCTTGCATTCCATTCTTGGTACTGCAGCCAGGCCGATGTAATTCCCACGGAAAAAATACAGCAAAATCACCAGTCTGCAAAACTACGTGATCCTTCTCCTCTATTTCTTCGTAAAAAAGCAGATCACTTTCATCTGCATGATCTTCCACAACAATATGTTCAGTTCTTCTGGGTGTAAAATAAATTATTTCCTCCCCTGCACCTAAATACTGGACATCAATATACTGATTATGAGCTTCGGGCTTTTTATTTATTTTATCTTCTGTCGCATAGGTATTAATTCTTACAAATACATCCCTGCCATCTATTTCATATTCACCGTTCTTTACTTCGGCAAAGTTTGTTTCTTTTATATATTGTAAAGCTTTCTGTAAACCCTCTGATACATATGGCAGTATTTTTTCTATATCTTGCTTATTTCCGCAGATCATTATAAAAGCCTCCTTATTAAATTCAGTATTGCTTTATTCGACATTTCCATGTAAAATCCTGTTTTCTGCTTTGACAAACTACTATTAGTTACGTTAAAATTGTAACATATATTTTGATGAAAGAGGTTTAGTATGAGCTATTTGAATGTTACTAATGTTTCCCATACTTTTGGCGGCCGCCAGATCTTGGAAAATGTTTCTTTTAAATTACTGCGCGGCGAGCATGTCGGTCTCGTCGGTGCCAACGGCGAAGGTAAATCGACCTTCCTTAATATCGTTACCGGCCATTTACTGCCGGATGAAGGCAAGGTAGAATGGCCCGGACGCGTTACTGTTGGTTACTTAGACCAGCAAAGTACACTAGAGGCCGGTAAAACTATCCGCGAGGTCCTGCGCACTGCTTTCAATGATATGTACGAAGCAGAAAAACAGATGCTGGAACTTTACGACAAGATGGCTGAAGCTGCACCTGAAGAAATAGATAAAATGATGAATACTGTAGGCGAGATCCAGACAGAGCTCGAACACAGTGGTTTCTATTCATTAGATACTAAAATCGAAGAAGTGGCTAACGGTCTCGGCTTAGGCAGTATCGGGCTTGACAGAGATGTCAGCGAACTTTCCGGCGGTCAGCGCAGTAAGGTTTTGCTTACCAAGCTGCTTTTGCAGAACTCTTCCATTTTGTTATTAGATGAACCTACAAACTATTTAGATGTTGAGCATATCGAATGGCTGACAAGGTTTTTACAAAACTATGAGCATGCCTTCATTCTTATTTCTCACGACATAGCCTTCCTCAATCAGGTAGTCAACGTTATCTACCATTTGGAAAACTGTGAACTGACCCGCTATACCGGCAACTATGACAAATTCCAGGAAATGTACGCTATTTATAAAGCCCAGCGTGAAAGCGCTTATGAACGTCAGCAGCAGGAAATTGCCAAACTGGAAGATTTTGTCGCCCGCAATAAAGCACGCGTCGCTACTACTAATATGGCTAAAAGCCGGCAGCGCAAGCTTGATAAAATGGAAATCATTGAAAAACCACGTGAAAAACTTAAACCAACCTTTAAATTTACAGAAGCAAGGACTCCAAGCCGTTTCATAGTTGAAGCTAAAAACTTAGTTTTAGGCTATGATACACCGCTTACTCGTCCTGTAAGCTTCAATCTTGAACGCGGTCAGAAAATAGCTCTCCGCGGTGTAAACGGACTAGGCAAAACGACCCTTTTAAAAACTATTTTAGGACTGATACCGCCAGTGTCAGGCTCTGTAGAACTGGGTGAATTTTTAGAACCTGGTTATTTTGAGCAGGAAGAACGCACTAAAAACGAAAATACAGCTTTAGAAGACGTATGGAACGAATATCCCGGTCTTACCAATTATGAAGTCCGAGCCGCTTTAGCGGGCTGTGGTTTAACTAACGAACATATTACCAGCAAAGTTTTTGTTTTGAGCGGCGGCGAAGCAGCTAAGGTCCGTTTATGCAAGCTGATGCTTCGTGATATCAATTGGCTTGTTTTAGACGAACCAACAAACCATCTGGACGTTGACGCAAAGGAAGAACTTAAACGCGCGCTGATCTCGTTTAAAGGAAGTATCCTTCTGGTTTCGCATGAACCTGAATTTTATGAAGATTGGGTAACTTCAGTTTGGAACATCGAAGATTGGACTACAAAAATAATTTAAAAACAAAAAATCCTCAACCAAAATTGGTTGAGGATTTTTATTTTTGATTAACCAAGCAGTGACGCCACATCTTTTTCAAGCTGCATCGACGCCGCTACTAACGGCATATTTTCATTATGCCACTTCAAGCTTGCCATCGCAGAGACATTTTTGCCGCGTTTACATAAAATACGTTTACCACGTTTTTTACCCTCATGATAAAGAAACCGCACTTCAGGCGAATCCTTAAAAAGATTTTCTTTTATCCAGCGTTCACCTTCATAAGCTCCACCGAACGGTGCAGCAAAAAACAGTATCCAGGGACGATCGCCGCTGTTCCAGTTATGAGGTGTTAACGCCAGGTTATAGTTTGTTAAATACTCCGCTTCAGCAGCATCATCAAAATTGGCCCAGGCCATATAAAACAACGGGCTGCCTTTTTCTGACATTCCCAGTACATACTGCTTATTGGCGATCGCCGGAAAGATTTGCGAAGCCATCATATGCAGCGGCATCGTCTCATGTTGTTTAGAATGCATCATCAGCCAGGTAATATTACCTAAAATATATGCTGTGCTATAATGTTCATCCTGTAAAGACGGTGCTATAAATTTAATTTTCCCTTGAATTTTATCCATGATCCGAGTTCTCCTTTGGTCGTCTTTCCTCCACCAAATCCCCTATGCAATATTCTGCATCATTTAAACAGTTTTAGAATTCCCATCTAATACCTGTATTTACCTGCCATTCCTTTTTCGTGTCGCCGCCAAAGCTGCGTTCAATATCACCATAGAAATGGGTATTACGACTTAACTGAACCTGCGCGCCCATACCGAATTCATACCAGGTATCGCCATTGTCATAGCGTTTACGCAGATTTTCGCCGTTAGCAGCAACCATCGATACATCACGGTCACCGTCAAATTCATGGAACGCTCCCAGTTTAAAATAATAGCTGCTTTCCGGGCTAATCTTCCGTCCAACTTCAAAACCGATACGGCCAATAGCACTTGTTAAACCATCTACATCGATCTTGGTTCCGCGTTCGGTCGTAAAATCAACACTGTTCATTCTGCCTAAAGTAATTTGTGCCTGCGGTGTAAAGAACCAGCCTTTTTCGTAATTCTTCTGCCTGCCATACTCAAAGCTGATACTGTAAGCAGCATTGTCATAATCACTGCGTTCAGCATATTCGCCATAAGTATTCATCTTGTGATCCAAGTGTCCAGCACGCAGCACTATATCTGTATAATGGCCTTTATTGCCAAACCATGTCGTATATAAACCGAGAGCAGTCAGGCCTGTTTCACCCTTGCCTGCCGTATAGCTTAATTTACCTTCGCTGCGTTCCAATACGATACCATTAGTACGCTGACCATTTTTCTCGTCATATCTGGTCTTATCATAACCCAACTGATAGGTATGGTATTTATCAGTATAGCTCTGACCTTTCAATTTACCATGATACATACGAGCCCAGACACAGTCTGTTCCATGTTCACCACTGCGAATATCGCCTAAACGTTTACGTAAAGTGTCATTAGTAGCTCTCCACAAGCTGTAATCACTGGCAAAACCATCGTTGATGGTTTCAGTATTGCCATTTTCCTTCTTTTCAATTTTTGTCAGATACCACTCATTCGCACTTTCACCTAAAGTATCCCCGCGCTCAACAGTCGGCAGTACATCCCATAATCCACCGGTATCCATATATTCGCCAACGAAAGAAGCATTACTGCTGTTATCTGTGATCAAATGCAGTTTCTTTTCACCTGAAACCTCGCCATTGATCAAACTCAGGTCATTAACATGCACATAATGTGTGCTGCCGGTTTCCGAAGAATTGATTACCAGTTTATCGCCATTGGCTTCACTGTCCAGTTCAGTATTGAATTTGAACACACCGCCGCTGCCGCTCAGATCATCAACAGTCACAACGGTATTCATACCAGCTTCATGACTGAGATTGACCATACTGCCGCCGCTGACATGTAAACTGCTGACTTCAGAACTGCTGGTAACATGCCAGTAACTGTTATTTTTCAAATTCAAATTAATCGTTCCGCTGTTTGCAAGTGCGGTACTGCCAGTAAACACAGAATTATTATCCATGTCCAAATCAATGGAACCGCTGTTGTCAGCATACATATTGCCGGTAATATTAAAAGTAGAATTACCAGCCGTACCTGTTATAGTTCCCTTATCGGCATAAATAGCGTAGCCATCATTATCATTATTATCTATAGTAGCGCCGCCTAAAAATTCTATGCTGCCGGTTGCAGCATTTACATATGCACCATGAGATCCGCTGCCTTCAACCGAAATATTCAAACCGTCGCCTGCTTCAATAATACCTCTTTGTGCCAGTAAGCCATGTGAAGCATCACCTTCAGTTGTAATACCAACATTATCATCTAAAGATAAAACCGAACCTGTCATGTTTGCAAATACACCATGGGAGCCATCACCAGCTGTAGCAATAGTAGAACCGGCGCCAATTTCAACAGCACCGTTTGCGACACTTCCTTTTGCCGAAGTATCAGCATAAGCAGCAACACCATGAGAACCATCACCCAGCGTAGTCATCTCCGCGCCTTCTTCAATAACGATCTTGCCATTATTGGAAGCCATCATTACGGTATGCGAACCATCACCTGCCGTAGACAAAACCGCGCCTTTACCAATATTGATTTTAGACCCGCCTGTCGGATTAGTTGTAGACCTGCCCTGTGCCGCATAAACCGCATGCGAACTTTCACCCAGTGTTCCGGCCGTTAACCCATCACCAATATTTATTGTAGCATGGAAATTTGCACGCACAGCATGGGCTCCGTCAGAAGTATCACCATTGGAATACTTCAATTCCCCATTATACAAAGTATTGATCGTAGCATTATCCCCAATGTTGAGGACTGTAGAACCGTTGATGTTCAAACCATCGGCACTGTTACCGCTGACAGTTATTGTCAAATCGTTACCAATATTAATCGTACCAGTAGCATTCTGCCAGTCAGAATTACCGCTCGGATTTGAACGGATTCCGTCACCAGCTTCACCTGTAGTAGTAATTGTCAAACGATTTCCCGCCGAAGTAACTGTTGCTGAATTGGTAACATTCGTATAAATACCAAAAGCATGTCCTACTAAACTCGGATACGCATTAGCAGAAGCTTCAATCGTAACATCATCCATCACCGACAGATTCTCCACCATACATCGAACCTCTAGCTGCCTCTGCAACACCGAATAAAGGCATTGAACTTATAGCTAAAGCTATAGCCAAATGCAAAGTCTTCTTATTTTTCATTGCAACCCTCTCCTTTATTGAGTTTTAAAATTTATAATTTTTATATATTAAAATCGCTCCCCAACGACTTTAAATATATTAAAAATCACTTTACTAAAATTTATTTATTTCTTTTTAAAGCATCTACCTTCTTTAAGTTTATAAAATTATATTCTAGCAATGTAATATTAATTGTTAAAAACTGATTTGTCAATATTTTTAGGAATATTTTTGCATTTCAGTTACATTTTATTCACATTATAATGATTTTCTCTTATTATTATTTTTTAACTTTTAGTTATTTCATCTGGTATTTATTTAATAATAATCAATCTTTTACAGATAATGCAACTATCGTTAACTACCCGCTTAACAAGCCGCATTTCCTTAAACAGCCAATTTAATTCACCATTTAAATCTTATTTTAAATAAAAAAAGCAGCCTATTTTACAGAACAAAATATTTGTCTTGTAAAATAAGCTGCCGAAGTATATTAATCTTTAAAATTATTAATTTTTATTCACTATTGTCCGTTTTTATATTTTTGTATAATTTTACATTTTTCTTTCTTTAATAGGCTCTATTCTTTATCGAATGATTATTTAGTATTATTTTTTATCCAGTTAATAACTATGTATTTTTATTATAACAAAGCATCTTCCCATAAAATGCTTAATCATTATAATTTCCCAGATATCTATCAACAGAAAAATAACTGCTGTTACTACAAATGCTCTCCCGTGTATTCATACAAACATCTACTATCCAAATATATATATATTTGGATTTCTAAAACACCAAATAAAAACCGCAGTTCATAAAAATGGACTGCGGTTTATTTAGTATCTTTTTATTCCCACTCAATCGTTGCAGGCGGTTTAGATGTAATATCGTAAACAATGCGGTTAACGCCTTGCACTTCATTGACAATACGTCTGGAAATAATATCCAGAACACTGAAAGGAATATGCGCCCAATCAGAGGTCATACCATCACTGCTGGTTACAGCACGCAGTGCAACGGTATGCGAATATGTCCGTCCATCCCCCATAACGCCTACAGAACGGATATTGGGCAGACACGCAAAATACTGCCATATTTTGCGCTCTAAACCAGCTTTAGCAATTTCTTCTCGAAAGATAGCATCAGCTTCACGAGTTATTTCTAATTTCTCCTGAGTAACTTCCCCTAGCACACGGATAGCTAAACCAGGTCCAGGAAATGGCTGACGCCAGACTAAGGCAGAAGGTATTCCCAATTCTTCTCCGACAGCACGAACTTCGTCTTTAAACAGTTCGCGCAGCGGTTCAATCAAAGCCAACCGCATATCCTCCGGCAAGCCGCCAACATTATGGTGGCTTTTGATTGTCGCTGAAGTACTGGTACCGCTTTCGACAACATCAGGATAAATAGTTCCCTGCACCAGAAAATCTACCTTGCCCAGTTTATTAGATTCTTCTTCAAAAACACGAATAAATTCTTCACCGATAATCTTGCGCTTCGTTTCAGGATCAGACACACCTGCCAACCGGCCAAGAAAGCGCTCCGCTGCATTGACGCGGATCAGATTCATATCAAATTGTTCTTTAAAAACCGTTTCGACCTGATCGCCTTCATCTTTACGCAGCAGGCCGTGATCTACAAAAACACAGGTCAGCTGCTTACCCACTGCTTTATGTACTAATACTGCCGCAACGGAAGAATCAACCCCGCCGGACAATGCACAGAGAACTTTTTTATCGCCAACGGCCTCTTTAATCTCGGCAATTTTACGCTGTGCAAAACTGCTCATAGTCCAGTCACCTTTAACTCCGCAGACGTCAAACAGGAAATTAGAAATCATCTTACGTCCAAATGGTGTATGCTCCACTTCAGGATGGAACTGCACTCCATATAATTTACGCAAATCATTAGCCATTCCGGCTACAGGGCATTCACTTGTATCAGCAGTTACTACAAATCCCTCCGGGACCTCTGACACATAATCAGTGTGGCTCATCCAGGAAATATTGTGCTCTTCGATATCCTTAAAAAGAATATTATTTTTATTGAGTTTTACAGCCGTTTTCCCGTACTCACGCACATCAGCGCTTTCAACTCTGCCTCCTAGCGTCTGAGTCATCAGCTGATGTCCATAGCAAATACCAAGTACAGGTACGCCTAGTTCAAATACGCCAGGATCGATCTTAGGAGTATCATCACCATAAACACTATTAGGCCCGCCTGTAAAGATGATCCCTTTAGGGTTTTTAGCTTTGATTTGTTCTAAAGTGTAGGTATAGGGAACTATTTCACAGTAAACGCCGCATTCCCTTACACGCCTGGCGATCAATTGGTTATACTGACCGCCGAAATCGATAACTAAGATCATTTCATGGTTACCTGTTTGCATATTGCTGTAAGCCTCCTCAAAATAATTTAACTAATAATGTATAATATAATATCATACAATAATCACGCTGAAATTGCAATGCAAAAGGCCCCGTACAATAAGTACGGGGCCTTGGACTTTCAATGTACAGATGTAAATTTATTACATCATACCCGGCATTCCGCCACCCATCGGCATACCACCCATAGGAGCAGCGCCTTCTTTTGCAGGCTTATCAGCAACAACAGATTCAGTAGTCAAAACCATAGCTGCGATGCTGGCTGCATTTTGCAGAGCACTGCGGGTAACCTTAGTAGGATCAACGATACCAGCTTCGATCATATCAACGTATTCCTCGGTCAAAGCGTTAAAACCAAAACCTCTGCGGGAACGTTTAATCGTATCAACGATAACTGCGCCTTCCAATCCGGCATTATAAGCTATTTGACGTACCGGTTCTTCAATAGCGCGTTTAACGATTTCTACGCCGGTTTTTTCGTCGCCTGTTACTTTGATTTTGCTTAAAGCAGTTTGCACCTGCAGCAGAGCAGTACCGCCGCCTGCAACAATACCCTCAGCAACTGCTGCACGAGTAGCGTTCAAAGCATCTTCAATACGCAGTTTTTTATCTTTAAGCTCAACTTCAGTAGCAGCACCAACTTTAATAACAGCTACGCCGCCTGCAAGTTTAGCCAAACGCTCTTGTAATTTTTCTTTGTCAAATTCAGAAGTAGTTTCAGGGATCTGAGCACGGATTTGAGCAACGCGTGCTGCAATTTCTTCTTTGTTACCGCCGCCATCAACGATAGTAGTCAATTCCTTGGTTACGCGGACCTGGCTGGCGCTACCCAAATCTTCCATGCTGGCGCTGTCAAGCTTACGTCCAACTTCTTCGCTGATAACTGTTGCTCCGGTAAGAATAGCAATATCCTGCAGCATAGCTTTACGGCGATCACCGAAACCAGGAGCTTTAACAGCTACAGCCTTGAAGGTACCGCGAAGTTTATTCACAACCAAAGTTGCCAAAGCTTCGCCTTCAATATCTTCAGCGATAATAAGTAATTCCCGGCCGCCTTGGACGACTTTTTTTTCAAGTACAGGCATAATATCCTGAATCATAGTAATTTTACGGTCTGTGATGAGTACGAGCGGGTTGTTAAGAACTGCTTCCATTTTATCAGGATCTGTTGCCATATAAGGAGAAATATAACCGCGGTCAAATTGCATACCTTCAACAGTCTCCAGACAGGTTTCCATAGTTTTGGATTCTTCAACAGTAATAACACCGTCGTCGCCGACCTTTTCCATAGCGTCAGCAATCAGACCGCCGATTTCTTCATCAGCTGCAGAAATAGATGCAACCTGAGCTTTAGCTTCTTTAGTCTCAACCTTTAGAAACAGCCTGCAGTTCTTCTACCAAAACGTCAACAGCTTTTTGAATACCTTTTTTCAGCACCATTGGATTAGCGCCGGCAGCAACATTGCGCATGCCCTCACGAACCATAGCCTGTGCCAAAACAGTAGCAGTGGTAGTACCGTCACCGGCAACATCGTTAGTTTTTGTAGCAACTTCTTTTACAAGCTGCGCACCCATATTTTCAAAAGGATCTTCAAGTTCAATATCACGGGCAATAGTTACGCCATCGTTAGTAATAGTTGGCGCGCCAAATTTCTTTTCGAGCACTACATTACGTCCTTTAGGACCAAGGGTTACCTTTACTGCATCTGCTAATGCATTGACACCGCGTTCTAAACTACGGCGAGCTTCTTCGTTAAATTTTATTTCCTTTGCCATTTCAAATACACTCCTTTATATTTCACTTTTTTAGTAAAAAATCATTACTTAGAGAACAGCAAGCACATCGCGTTCGCTGAGGATCAAATAATCTTTACCGTCATATTTAAATTCAGTTCCGGAATATTTTGCAAATACAACCTCATCGCCAGCTTTAACTTCAGGAGCGACACGAGTACCGTTATCCAGCACTTTACCTGCGCCTACGGCAACGACCTTACCAGTTTGCGGTTTCTCTTTAGAAGCCGTATCCGGCAAATAAATACCGCTGGAAGTTTTTTCCTCTTTTACTGTAAGTTCTACAACGATGTGATCTGCTAATGGTTTCAACATTTTCAAGTCCCCTTTCAGATGCCTATATAAATTTTTTATTTTTCTTTTGTTAGCACTCATTATTGTCGAGTGCTAATTACATTTATTATTATATCCGTTTCCTAAAAAAATGCAAGACAATTCCTGTAAAATTTTTTGACAAAAAAGTGAAAAATTCACGCAGCCTCTCAATTCCTCCTGCGTGAATTTTTTATATTTATTTATTTTTTAATGCTGATGCAATTACCGCTTCAGCCAACTCCTTAATGGAAATACGCCTGTTCATACTGTACTGCTGCATTTTTCGATATGCTTCCTGTTCCGTAAATCCATGTGCTGACATTAAAATTCCTTTAGCCCGATCAAGCAGTTTTCTTGTTTCCAAACTTTCTTTAATAATCCCAGCTCCGCCCCCAGGGCTTTGATTTCTTCAAAACGAGAAATTGCTATCTCCATTGCCGGAAATAACTGTTCTTCACGAACCGGCTTCACTAAATATCCCAATACACCCGAACTTTTTGCCTGCGATACAATCTCCTGTTGACTGTAGGCTGTCAGCAAAAGTACTGGAGCCAGATGCTCGTCGGTAATGATTTTAGAAGCTGTAAGCCCATCCATTTGCGGCATTTTCACATCCATGATCACAAGGTCAGGCTGCAGAGCTCTCGTCATGGCAACTGCATCTTCACCGTTATTGGCTTCACCTGCAACTTCATGTCCTCCCTCTGTCAGCATTTCTCTGATATCAAGACGAATAAGCGCCTCATCATCAGCTAAAACAACTTTCAAAGTATTTTTCATTCTGACCCCTCCAACTCTGACGGTATGGTAACTACAGCACAAGTCCCCTGTTTCAGGGCTTCTATTGTAAAAGTACCGCGAAGATCTGCTTCCACCATAGTTTTTATTATTTTCAGGCCTAAACTGGTTTGCTCATCTAAAACAAAACCCGGCGGCAAACCATTACCGTCATCACAGATTTTTAAGCAATAACTTCCAGGGATTTTATAAAACTCAACATCAAGCCGGCCGCTGCTGCGGCCTGCAAAAGCATGGTCCAGTGAATTTTGCAAAAGCTCGTTCAGAACCAAAGCAATGCTTGTTGCTTTATCGGAAGGCAGCAAAACATTATCCGCTTTAAAGCTTGTCTGCAATTTAAGATTAGGGTCTGCCATACTGGCAATAATGGCTTCATAAATTCCCTGCGCTGCCACAGCTACATCAATTTTACCGCTATCCTGCTGTGAAAGAAATTCATGTACAACAGCGATACTGGTAACCCTGTTAATACAGTCACGCAATACCATTTTCGTTTCGTCTGTATGAGCCCTGCGTGCCTGCAGTCTCAACAGGCTGGCGATAGTCTGCAAATTGTTTTTAACGCGATGATGTATTTCCCGAATAACTACAGATTTGATAAGCAGCTCTGTATCTTTCTTTTTCAGCTCTGTTATATCCTGTAGAATAACAATAGCGGCCGCTGTATCAGGCCTGTTCGTAACAGGGATCACCCTCATTGCAAGCAGCAGCCCTTGCATGTCTATTTCCTTTCCTTCAGCGACACCCGTCTTCAGCACCATACCAACCAAAGGCCAGTTGATCTGCAAACTGTTTGTCCTTCGTCCAACTAAATTAGATAAGCCCTGCACTTTAAAAAGATGTCTGGCCGTCCTGTTCGCGGCTATAATGACCTTGTCCTTATCAACGATCATCAACCCGTCGCCAGGCAGCAATCTGCCGTAATAATTACTGCTCAAAATCTGTCGGCCGGTATTTTTTAAAAACTCCACTGCCGTCATAATGAAAAGTTCTTCCGGTTCATTGGTATCAAAAGCAACTACGGCAAAACATTTTCCTTTACTATCTTGAATAGGATAAACACGCAAATCGACGAAAAGCCCCAGCGACAGCTCACGTTTCCCTGACAAAGGCACACCTCTCTGCAGTGCCCGCTGCACTAAAGGCTCCTCATTACCGCGCAGTTCGCGACCTGTTTTATCAGGCAGTTCACCCAAAAATTGCGTTCTTGGCAGTTCCTGATGATAAATATACAGAAATTTGGGGTTATCATCCCAAACATACATCGTTATGCATGCATGAGCAACATCGGCAGCAAAAGCTGAGCCGACTTTCATAGAGGATAAAATATTTTTTTGTTCTACAGTCAAATTCTTGGGCATATCATTCATTCCCCTGTTTCTTATTACCTTGTTTATCCCCATCAATCCACAGTTTTTTCCACATTATCCACAGACTTATGCACAGCAAGAACTGTTTTTTAGCTATATTTCAGCATTTTATCCACAAAATCCACAAGTTCTTTTACTTCAGTGGACACTGTTCAACCTAATTTTAACGATGGAACAGCGTTCAAATCCAGAGGACTATATTCACCGTTCTGATACATAAAATAACCACGGCAAGCTATCATTACAGCATTATCAGTGCATAAAATCGGAGTTGGATGTACCAAACTTGCTCCAATCCCGCCTACAGCATCAGCTAACGCTGTTTGTAAATGTTTATTAGCCGAAACACCACCGGCCAGAACTATTTTTTTCAAACCGGTTTCCTGCAGCGCATGCACACTTTTCTGCACCAGCACATCTACAATCGCTTCCTGAAATGAAGCGGCCACATCGGCTTTATTTACTTCACGGCCTGCCTGCTGTTCGTTATGCAGATAATTGATTACAGCTGACTTTAAGCCGCTGAAACTAAACTGATAATCTTCCTTCAAAAGTGCCCGCGGAAAATCGATCGCCTGCGGATTCCCCGCTGCCGCCAATTCTTCTATTTCCGGTCCTCCTGGATATTGCAGACCCATCACACGTGCAATTTTATCAAAAGCTTCACCTGCAGCATCGTCACGAGTTTGTCCCAGTAATTCAAAGCTGTTATAATCAGTTACCTTTAGCAGCGCCGTATGCCCGCCGCTTACTACTAAAGCCATAAAAGGAGGTTCCAGATCTTTATCATTCAAAAAATTGGCAAAAACATGTCCCTCCAAATGATTGACACCAATCAGCGGCTTGTCATTAGCCCAAGCCAGCGCTTTGGCAGCCGATACACCAACTAGAAGCGCCCCTACAAGCCCTGGTCCATAAGTTACTGCGACAGCGTCTATTTCTTCCAGCTTCACATTAGCCTGACGCAGTGCTTCGTCAATAACCGGCAAAATATTTTCAATATGTTTACGCGAAGCTATCTCCGGTACAACACCGCCAAATTTTCGATGGATAACAATCTGTGAGGAAATAATATTCGAAAGCACTTCACGTCCATTTTTGACTACGGCAGCCGCAGTTTCATCACAACTGCTTTCAATGCCCAAAATATACACGTCTTTAGACATCAGGCTTACCCTCCTTATATAACCACATGATTATTGCATTTTCATGATTATCTTCATAATAATTTGGTCTTATCCCCTCGCTGGCAAAACCGCAGGTCAAATAAACCTTTTGCGCTGCAATATTGCTCTCACGCACTTCCAAAGTCACCGCCACAGCGCCAAGTTCCCATGCCTTATTGATCAGGGCTGCTGTCAAGCTTGTTCCCAAGCCGTGTTCACGTTCTTCAGCAGCAACCGCGACTCTGGTTATCTGCGCTTCCCCTGCCACCAGCCAAAACCCGGCATAACCAAGAATACGCCCAGCATCTTCTAAAACAAGATATGTTGTTAAGCTGTTATTCAACTCATCCAGCCACATACTTGGGCTCCAGACATCAAAAAAAGACTTTTCATCTATGCTGCTGACAGCAGTCAAATCTGCCGCTGTCAAAGTCCTTATCATTATTCCTGCTGGCGTTTTTCCCATAATTCTTCAGCCTCTGATCTTCTAATGTAATAAGGTTCTAAACCAAAAATATCACCGGTATTATCAGGATCATACTCGGCTTCCGCCAAAAGCGCTACCGAGGCAGCCTGCGGCCAACATAAATGTGCTGGAGCCTTTCGGCACCACGAAGGCAAATCGGCAAGGTCAATTTTCTGGCATTCTCCCAATAATAAAGCAGGCATACCCAAAACAGCTATATTTTCCAAAAGCTTCTTGCGATCTACAACTTTGATCTCCTGATGCTCTATGAGTGTCCCCTGCTGCCATTCATAAATCGCCTGATAAAAATTGCCTTTTTGTGCGTCTAAAACAGGTGATAATACATAACCGTCTATCGGCAGATTATAGGCAAGCGCTTTCAGCGTATTGACCCCGCAGATAGGTTTATGCCAGCTATAAGCCATTGCTTCTGCCGATGCCAGGCCAATCCTCAAACCGGTAAAAGACCCCGGCCCCATACTGACTGCTAAAAGATCGATCTCATTTTTAGTGATCTTAGTCCGTGTTAAAAGCTGCTCAAGCTGCGGCATAAGCCCCTCAGAATGAGTCATGCCCATATTGATCCTATATTCTGCCAAAATTTGTCCATCACGACACAAACCCACGGCACAGACTTTAGTTGCCGTATCAATGGCTAAAGTCAGCATTTTTTTCCACTTCCTCACATAATTCCAGATACCTTTCACCATTAGGGAGCAATTGTATCAAACGGCCTTCCGGAACAATTTTTATGTAGATATCAAGACTTTCTTCAGGCATTTCCTCTAAAAAATTATCCGCCCATTCGATAAGAGTCAGCCCTTCACCGCCAACATATTCCCCATAGCCGATATTTTCCAATTCTTCAACAGTATTCAGCCTGTATAAATCAAAATGCCTGATCTCCATTTTACCATGATACACATTCATAATCGAAAACGTTGGACTGTTTATTTCACTGGCATCAACCCCCTGTGCCATAGCTATTTCACGACACAACAAAGTTTTACCGGCACCTAACTCCCCACAAAGACAAAAAACATCCCCGTTTTTAGCAAGCCTTCCCAAAAGTTTTCCTAACGCTTCCATCGTTTCAATATTACCACAAAAATACTCCATCAACAGCACTCCCATTTCAAAAAAGCAGTACCGACTTTTGCCGATACTGCTCCCGTTTATTTTTTCAATAAAGTAGTATTACGTTCCAAAGGATCTAAAATATCAGTATGTCCTTTCAAGGACGCAATTTTTTTACCATCAACTAAAATCTGTACTTTTTTTATCTCCGGAAACTCTGTCAGAGTGTTGACAATAGCAGTTGTCAGCATCAGCTCAGTATAGGATCCCTGCGGTACATTGGTTATTTCCTTGGAAAAATCAACATAAGCAGTCCCATCTTCTATCTTCATTGTTCTGATTTTTGTCCCTTTAGGAAACAGACTGACCATTTTCGCAGTATCCTGCGGACTGCTGTTTACCAAAATATCCAACGCAATCTCCGGAGCAGTCATCGCGCCGGCTTTGCGGGTTACCTTTTCCGGCAACAGATATTCCTCTCCGTTGACAGGTGCACGATACACCGTTACCGTAATTTCTTGATTCTTATTATTCTGCGTTTGTTTAGTTTCAGGCTGCGGGATAACCGTAGCAGTTTGATCATCACTGCAGCCTGCAACTAACACGCAGAGCATCAAAGTGCAGATTACTGCAAATTTCTTTAACATATTGGCCTCCCACATCATTTAAAATAGTCCTCGATACCATCAGCAATCGCCTTAGCCAGCTTACTTTGAAACCAGTTGCTGTTCAGCAGTTTTTCTTCTTTGGCATTAGTTATAAATGCCATTTCGATTAATGCCGACGGCATACTGCTGCGTTTATTGACGTAGAAGTTTGCCTGACGTATACCTAAATCATCCAAACCAAAATTATTAGTCATCCGTTTTTGAATGGCCGTAGCTACACGTGCATCATGACTTGTTTTCGGATAATAATAGGACGAGAAGCCGCCTACGTTTTTATTGACAGAAGCATTGATATGCAGACTGATAAAGAGATCAGCAGCACTGTTTTCAGCTACATCGACACGCGCCTGAAGCTCCTGCGCGTCTGTAGCATTTACGCCATAAACGTCAACATCTTTAACACGTGTCATTGTAACTTTAGCGCCTTTTTTCTTCAGCAGTTCTTCAACTTTCTGCGTTATTTTTAAAGTAATATCTTTTTCTTTAGTTCCTTTTGCCCCAACAGCTCCCGGATCACTGCCTCCATGTCCTGCGTCCAGCGTAATTCGTTTATCCTTCAGCCCGCCGCTGGTACGATAGGCAGTTTTACTAACAGCAGGCGTCGGTGTTTTATCTGTAGTAGTTTTACCGCCTGCAGGTGTTGTTTTGGCAGGTTCAGATGCCTGACGTTTATTAGCCATAACATCAATAACGATTCTGTCCGGTCTTTTGTTAACAGGATCTTTTTTTAAGGTAAACCCCTTATAATCTTTACTGCCAATGGCCTTTTGCAGAGGCACCTTCAGTACGGTTTTACCTTCCGACGTATCTAAACGCATTTCATTGGCAATATCGCTCTTTATCTTATGAGCACGGCCAACTTTGCTATTTAAATCTGCATCCATAGTTATCAGCATCGTATTGCCGTCAAAAGTTATTTTATAACCTGTCGGTTTATCACAGTCCACCACAAAACGCAGCACATTGGTTTTATCAACTCCCCAACGAACATCTGTTATTTCTGAGGCAAAAGCCGTTAAACTAAACATCAAACAGCTTACAAGTGCAAAAACAAAAACTAATTTCTTCTGCAAACGGCATCTCCCTTTCTTTCATCTCTAATACTTAATTTTATCATTTAAGCGTAAGTATTGTAAACATACCCTAACTTTTATCTGCAAAATTTAAGTGAAATCTTTTATTCTCCCTGCTCAATAATTCTGCGGGCCTGTGGCAAGTACTGGCTGATTTCTCCTGCTGCCATACCAATAATCCCTTTACTGGCCAAATCGCCAGCCAGCCCGTGCATATATACACCAGCTAACGCCGCTTCCTGTACAGAAATCCCCTGCGCAGCCAACCCGGCAATAATTCCTGTGAGCACATCACCGCTGCCGCCTGTAGCCATAGCACTGTTGCCGGTAGTATTGATATAAACATTGCCGTCAGGACAGCCTATAACAGTAGGAGCGCCTTTCAAAACGAGGACAGCATCCCACTCAGCAGCATATTTGCCTGCCAATTCCAGGCGTCTTGCGTCAACTTCAGCCGCTTCCAAATCCAACAGCCTTCCCAACTCTCCCGGATGCGGCGTTAAAACTTTCGGAGCCCTCATGGTATTTAAAATACCAACATGTCCCTGCAATGCAGTCAACGCATCGGCATCGATAATCACCGGCACTTCCACCGACTGCAAAATTTCCCGAATAACTTCCACCGTACTTCCAGACGTACCAAGACCAGGACCTATAGCCAAAACATCAGCTCTGCCGGCTTTGTCCAGCACTGCACCAGTGGCTCCTCCACCTAAAGCTCCCGGCATCCGCTCGATCAAACCTTCGACCATAATTTCTGTCAGTTTCACCGCTAATACTTCACGACTGCAAAGCGGCGTCAGCAAACTTACCAGACCAGCACCTGCCTTAACAGCCGCTTCCGAGCATAACGCAGCCGCACCTGTAAAACCCGGTGATCCAGCGGTGATAACTACCCTTCCCGCTTCACCCTTATGGCAGTTTCCATTTCTCTGCGGCAGTAAATCACAAGCAATATTCTCAGTTAACAAAAACTTTTTACTATCCATACGTTCTAAAAGTATTTTAGGCATACCAATATCGGCAACTATAATTTCTCCGCTTAATTCAGCTGCCGGATACAAAAACAAACCTGGTTTGGCAAGTGCCATAGTAACTGTAATATCTGCCTGCACGGCATTTTTATCTGCACTGCCTGTATCAGCACTGACACCGCTTGGTACATCAATGGACACAACCGGCACAGCAATACTGTTCATTAAACCACAGGCACGTTGCTGTACCCCATGTAAAACGCCATTAAACCCTGTTCCTAAAACAGCATCTATCACCAAATCAGCCTGGCGGCAACTAACTTCCGCTACATCCCAGCTGCCTCTGTCTTCCTTAAGTGCAAATAGTTCAATACCACACTTCCGGCAAATACGCAGCTGCGCAGCAGCATCTCCTGTAAGTTCCTGCCACGGTGATACAAGAAAAACCTTTACCCGCGCTCCCTGATTGGACAGCCACCGTGCAGCAGCAAAACCATCACCGCCATTATTGCCCTTACCTGTAAAAACAACAATATTTTTCCCAAAACAATCTTCTAAAAAATCCGCAGCTGTTTCCGCTACAGCTTTACCAGCATTTTCCATCAGCACCATTGTCGGCAAGCCGATCTGTTCTGCAGACTGCTGATCTAAACTCTGCATTTCCTTAGCAAAAACCAGTTTCATCCTTATCCCTCCAATACAACCTGGGCCATAGCAAGTTCTTTAGTATGGCTCAACGAAAGATATATTTCTTTGACACCGCGTTCTTCAGCCAGAGTAGCAAAATAACCGCTCAAACGCAAACTCGGCTTTCCCATACAGTCATTATAAACTTCAATATCTATAAGCTTGCCGCCCCTCAAGCCTGTTCCCAAAGCTTTCAGCAAAGCTTCTTTAGCCGCAAATCTTGCTGCGTAACTTGCAAATTTCTGCATGCCACGGGCTTCACAATATTCTTGTTCAGCAGGAGAAAAAACTCTTGCCGCAAACATTTCTATTGTCAGAGCTTTTTTCACTCTATAAATTTCTGTTAGATCACAACCGATTCCAACAATCACCAGCTACGCCCCCTCATAACCTTTTCCAATAAATACTGCTTGGCAAACAGCATAATATATTTATATTATACATCCAGGTTACGTTTTCCTGCTATTTTATTTAATAAAATAGCTCAGCACCCTAACCGGTACTGAGCTAAATCCTTTATTATACTGTAAGCAAACCTTTTTCTTCTAAAAACTCTGCTAAAAATTTACCAATACGATTTGTAAGTTTCAAACAGTTTTTCAGGTGGTCACGAGTATTGAATTCGTACGGCATCAGATCTTTACACATTGTTGATCCAAATTCTTTTTCAAAACGATCGTGAAATTCTTTGGTAACAGGATAAATTTCTTTCAATGGTTTTTCTTCAGGAGTATTCCGTCCGATCAATGTACTGATAACCATTGTGCAACCGACTAAAGCGCCGCAAATATTACGGGCATGGCCAATACCGCCGCCAAATCCTGAGGCCAGGCGAAAAGCGTTATCATCAATATTTACGCCAGCATATTTGCGAAAAGCTTCAACTATCGCTTCGCTGCAATTATAACCACTCTTAAAAGCATTACCGACTTCTATGCCCATTTTTTCACTGAATTCACTCATTTCTCGTCCCTCCTTTAATATCACTTATATGACTTAATTCTATCAGCTCTATAAAAAGTCCTGCTATATAAAGCTACGTCTATTATATTATTTAAAAATAAAAACAGGACGGCAAAATCCGTCCTGTTTTTATTACAAACTTCTATTCAACTTTTGTAAGCCATAAGCCGTGTAGATTGCAGTATTCATAAACACCTACTACCTTGTCGCCGCCAGCCAATGCAAACTCAGCTTCCGGTTTAGAACCAACAGCCAGTTTCTTCCGTTGGCCGCCCTGTTCTGTCTCCAGATAGATCCAGGCAATATGATGTTCCTCTGTCATAGGATGCTCAACACTGCCAACTTTTACTTTTACAATATTACCTTCAATAGTAACTACCGGCAGATGTTTTTCCTGTGAAGCCTCCACTGTATTAGGTTTCAGTTCTGTCATAGGATCGCCGCAGCAAACGACATTTACGCCGCTGCTTTTGATCATACCAATCATATTACCACAATGTTTACAGATGTAGAACTTCTTTTCGCCCATTTGTACTCACTCCTTAATAAAATTTTATCACTTAATTGTAAATGCGGCTTCAGCCGCGCTTAACCTAAAGCTACGTCTAAAATCATCATAATCGCAAAACCAATAATAAACCCAATCGTCGAAAGGTCCGCACTTTCATGTTCTCCACCACTTTGAGACTCCGGTATCAGCTCTTCGACAACGACATACAGCATAGCACCGGCAGCAAAGGCTAAGGCATAAGGCAAAATAGCCTCCATGGAAGTAACCATCGCCGCACCAATAACACCAGCTATCGGTTCTACCAGCCCGGAAGCCTGGCCATACATAAAAACTTTTTCATCCGCGAAACACCTTCGCGCCGAAGTGGGATAGAAACTGCAGCACCTTCTGGGAAATTTTGAATACCAATTCCCAAAGCAACAGCTACAGCTGCCAGCAATCCTGTTTCGCTCATACTATTCGCCGCTGCTCCAAAAGCAACGCCAACCGCCAAACCTTCAGGTATATTATGCAGCGTAATTGAGAATACAAGTAAAATGCTACGACGCCAATTAGTTGGAATCCCCTCTACTTCCCCTTCTTTTGCAAAGAAATGCGCATGCGGCAGTATTCTATCCGCCAGCCACAAAAAAGCAGCACCACTCAAAAACCAATAGCAGCAACAAGCCAGGCAGGCAAACTGCTTTTTTCCGCCATTTCTATGGCAGGAGCCAAAAGCGACCAAAAAGAAGCGGCAACCATAATACCTGCAGCAAAAAGCCCAGCATCATATTTAAAAAACCCTTTGTTAATCTCTTTAAAGAAAAATACCATCGCCGCAATCACCAAGCGCAGTCATGAACCAGGTAAAAACCTGTTGCTATCAGAGCTAACAAAATCGGATCGTTGATCTTCAAATCAATGATTCCATTTAAACAACTCACTTACCTTTATCCTTATTATAAGCTACTTGCAGCGATACGCTTTCGTGGCTCTTTATTATATAAATTTTTCATTTATACTGACGTTTATTAAACATCCATAAAATAAAGTACGAATAACCGATCCCCGAAAGGACCCGGTTGCTCAGGAGACGCAGCCACCGGTCTGCTCTTACCGTGGTATGACTGAATGGTATGCTTTTAGCTAAAGCCGCACCTAACTCGCGGCTTTCAGCCATCGCTTCATCTGGGGAGCGCAATACCAGCCGGGGCAATCAGCACCAGCTGCTTTTTTATACGCTGTTCCCAATCACTCATATAACTCACGCCCCAGCCGCAGAACCAAAAATCACAACCTTTTTTTTTCCCACCAAAAGAAACGGTTTAATGCGGCAGAACGAGGTTTCATATTCTTCAGAACTTCCAGCACCCATAGCACTGCATCCCAGTGCCAATGCTGAATATTCAGCCGCCTGTTCAGGAGTACGACCATCGCTAACGCTTTTGAGGTCTGCAACGGTTTAATACGCCCGGCAGCCTCGGCCATCGGTTCGTATTACCGGTGCCAGACCAATAAATAACAGGAATCTTTTCCATAATAAAACCTCCTTAAAAAGCCGCTGCCAGATGTAAAAGTACGCCTTCCGGCCGGCTAACAACCTTCAACAACGGCATTTATTGCAATACGTCAAACAAACGCTTTGGCATGCTCGACATCATCATATACTTTCAATAACCGCTTCAAATTTTTTGCAATTCTTGCCACTATTTTTTGAAAGCGTAAAGCGGATATCCGCTAACGGATAACCCCTAAAAACCAATTTCATGCGGAAAAATATGGCTGCAGGATATCTTTGCCCCTAACTGTCGGAGCAATGAATGCACCGAACCAGACTTATAACCAGTTCTTGCTTGAAATAACAACTTATCAACGCTGCGCTTAAATCTTCAGAAGCTGCTGCGGCTGGTAAACCAAAGCCAAAGTTCGTGCCGCTGGCGGCCGCTTGAAACTTCAAAAGCAATCATGACGAAACTGTTCCGTATAATCAGCCAAAAGCGACCACAGGCATAGATGCAGTGGGGCCGCGGCTACGACAAGATTAGCCGGTTTTGATTCCAGTCAGCACTGCGCAATGTAAGAAAGCCAGCAATTCATCAAAACTTTTAAAACCATGTAATTCAAACTTTGCATGATAACTCCTTTTTTGGAAAGGAGATTGGTTCGCTAACAAACGTAACTACCGGCAAGGCTCCGGTTATTATTGTAAAAAGAAAGAAGGGTCAATCACGCAGGTCACCGGTTGGCCGTCTAACGATTTTGGTATAACTTACAAAAATTCAAGTTCTTAATACCTAACTTGGAATTTTATATTTTTTCCTTTTTGTTCACGGCTTCTGAAAATTTATTTACGTCGTTGGAAACAATTTAAAGGTCGGTTTTTCTCTTCCAGACATCAAATTATAATCGAGGCACTGCCCGCCAACGCTTTATCCCTTGCTGCCTCAAATCGGAAAACGTCCATTTTGCTGCATTAATGCGCAGTAAATACGCGGGATGATGAAAGGGAAGTGAAAAAAAAATAAAAACAGGCATGTTTTTAAAAATACAGTCTCTGGTGCCAGATAGTAATAAGCAACACTGCCCAAAGCTGAGCCAGCTTTGAGGCTGTAATATGCCATCTCCTTGTCGAGCCAACGCTGGCTGCCGCTTATTCGGCGTGCGGTTACGGTCGTCATCTTGGCAGCCACGAGCGCGTCAGCAACTGTCGAGACGGACCAATCAAGGGCGGCCGTAGCGTCACTCGCGCCGCCAGGTCGCTTCGCCCACACGAAAACAATCGGACTGTGCACAGTACCAAACCAGCCTACGCCTGCGCTGCTTCCGCGAGCATTGCATTCTGCAAGCCGCTAATTCCTGGGCTAAGCTTTCCAACTCTTGTTTTCTTAGCACTATCTCCACACCTGACATAAATGATCGCGGCCGGCGAGGCGAAGCGTGCTGATCTAACCTGACAAATGTCCAGATGCTTTTTTAGCTCCTCACGGCTTTGCTCTAAAAAACAAAAAGTTGTTGCCTGAATATTCCCGGAAGCCGGTGAAAACAAAACGTGCAAAAACTATTCATCGTTATCAGTCTGCCATCAACTGTATGAATACGCTTTGGTTCATATTGATATACCGCCATTTTCCTGTCATTGAGCACCGTCCATCGTCTCAGCGATCAAAACAATCTGCGCCCACAGCTCCCGCGCTTTCTGATAAAATTGCTGCGAACACTGTCGTCGCAAAGTTTTGTTTTCCGTAATGCGATCGCGCAGCGGCATCGTGCGATACTCGTTCATAAACGCGCATATCAGGCACATGGTCCTTTTATCTACCGCCAAGACTGCTGCCGATCAAGCAGCTACTAACGTTTCCCGTTCGCTAATGGGTAGTTTTTCACCGGCGGCTGCTGTCCAAAGCTGCGCATAATATTCGCAGCATAATCAAAATACATTCCATATCAAATTGCTGAAAAATGCGCTACGGGGAAGATTGTATTTATGATGCTTTCCAAACTGCTTGTAGCCTCCAAAAATGTCTGCAGGCTGCCCGGCTGGGATCAGCATTATTAGTTATTCTGCGCAGATCTGTCTTTATCACCGTAGACTTCGGCAAAGCGTTGCCTTACGGCAGCGCGCTTAAAAGTTATAACCGGCACACGATCTTTATCTATCCCCATACTTTACAAGGCGTTCTGCCAGCAATGTAGCGACAGCTCCCCCAGGCTATGCCCGGTAAGCAATACACGTGTATCTGTATTAGCCAAAATCTCATTAAACAAACCTCATCAATACCGTCATCATTAGTATCGACCATTGTTTTCTAAAAACAGTATTGACGTAATCATTAAAGCCTTTATGTACCAATTTGACAGTTTTATCATAAATATCATATTCAATAAATTCCTCAAGGCTGCTTCGGTGTTCCGGATCGGAGTCAAA